>Ga0209608_1000706_pt1 | contig 31020 bp, 30 predicted proteins | sample AD_UKC130_MetaG_FD_184428 | JGI IMG/M metagenome (GOLD analysis project Ga0209608, IMG submission 184428) | Active sludge microbial communities of municipal wastewater-treating anaerobic digesters from Canada - AD_UKC130_MetaG (SPAdes) (version 2) | ecosystem: Engineered > Bioreactor > Anaerobic... | reverse complement strand
ATCATCAAATCCATGACATGATAGAATTGGCTAGGAGTCTTGGTGCTGATTGGCTCATGTTATTCAATTTCATACCCACAGGAAGAGGCATGGAAAACACGAGACTCGATGTATCACCCAGTGAAAGATATAGGATATTGCAGGATGCATATTATGGGAATTTCAACAATGGTATACAAGTACTTTCCACAGCACCGCAATTTGCAAGGGTGGCTGAAGAACTTAACAGTTGCGACAGTCAGATTATCCCCACACATTTCTACAATCCAGAGTATACAAATCCTAACTTGAGACAATTAGCAGATTTCATAGGTGGCTGTGGCGCTGGAAGATTCTACCTAAGCATGGAACCCAATGGTGACATATACCCCTGTGTATTCTTCCCACACGAAGAGGAACTTAGAATAGGTAACATTTTAGAAGATGATTTCGAAAAACTCTGGAAAAATAATAATATACTAGAAAGGCTCAGGGACAGGGAATACCTTCATGGCACTTGTTATACTTGCAAGTCGAGGAATATTTGTGGTGGATGCCGGGCAAGAGCATACGGCTACTTCAAGGACATATGCGCCCCAGACCCAGGCTGCATAAACAACAAAAACTTATGGGATAAGATAAAGGAGAAAGCATTTGCAAAATAAAATATTATAGGTGTTAAAGATGGATGTGGTTCTTTTAAACCCCCAGGATAAAACTGCGGTGAAAAACAAACTAGGATTAAGCCTACCCCCACTAAATTTAATGTACCTTGCAGCTTCATTAGAAAAGGCTTCATTCTCTGTTAAAATCATAGACGACGACCTTAAAAGGTGGGGACACGAAAAGGTAGCTAGTATAATAGAAAAATTCAACCCTCTGATTGTGGGTGTCACAGCAACCACAGCAACAATCAAAAACAGTCTAGAGTATATCAAAACCATTAAAAGTTTACTCCCAGAAGTTCTCACAGTTATAGGGGGACCGCATCCGACATTTCTACCATTAAACACCCTTAAATGTTTAAAGGAACTTGATGTTGTTGTGATAGGTGAAGGGGAGGAGACCATCGTCGACCTCGCGGAAAAGTATGAAAAAAGGGACCGGAAAGGACTTGAAGATGTTAAAGGGATCGCATACCGTAAAGGGTCAAAGTTAAAGATTAACGAGCCACGACCACTTATAAAAGACCTTGACAAACTCCCATTCCCTGCAAGGCACCTTGTACCATTCAATGAATATGAAACATCGAACGAGGAAGCAGGGGGTATGATAACGAGCAGAGGCTGCGTATACTCTTGTGAATACTGCTCCTCATCCCTTATCATGGGTAAAAAGTTCCGTTTCAGAAGTCCGGAAAATGTTGTGGATGAGATAGAAGAACTTGTATACAATTACGGACTCCATGAGATCGCATTCCTTGATGACACATTCATGTTACACCGCAGAAGAGCCCAGGAAATAGCAGATGAAATCAAAGCAAGGGGTATAGATGTTAGTTTCGTGACATCATCAAGGGTTGATATGGTGAAAAGGTCACTTTTAGAAAAGCTTAAATCTGCTGGGATGAGCACAATCTATTATGGTGTTGAATCAGGGTCGCAGAGGATACTGGACCTTATGAGGAAGGGTATAACATTACAACAGGCGAAGGATGCTGTGAAAACAGCAAAGGATGTTGGGGTGGATGTTATAGCATCATTCATATTAGGTTATCCGGGTGAGACGGCAGAGGAAATGGATAAAACAATAGATTTTTCAATTAAACTCGACCCAGATTATAGTCAGTATTCTATTTTAACACCATTCCCTGGAACACCCATATATTATAAATTGAAAAAGAAGGGTCTGCTTGAGGAGGACTGGGATAAATATACTGTTATCCATCCGGTGATAAAATATGAAAAATTGGGTTTGAGCAGAGAACTTGTGAAAAGAAAGCTTGTAAAAGCATACTTCAAATTCTACTCAAGACCATTATACCTGCTAAAACACACCTATATGATAAAAGTATTCCTCGAAACCGTCTATAGGACTTATATAGAACCGAATCTCCCATTCAAGGGCAGCACTCTAACATCAAAGCCCCTTTAGGGATTCCATCTCTTTTTCTATAAACTTTTTTATATCATTTATACTTGACATGAACTGGGCTGGGAATATTATTGTGGAATTTTTCTCGGTGGCTATTTCACTGAGCACTTGAAGGTTTCTAAGTTGTAATGCTATGGGATGTTTTGCTATAACATCAGCGGCCTCTCCAAGTTTTGCAGCTGAAAGATATTCGCCTTCTGCTGTGATGATCTTAGCCCTCTTTTCCCTTTCTGCTTCGGCTTGTTTTGCCATGGCTCTTTGCATGCCTTCAGGCAATTTAATGTCTTTTATTTCTACTGTTGTAACATTTATACCCCATGGTTCGCTGTGGCTGTCAATGATCTCTTTGATCTTATCATTGATTTTCGCAGTTTCTGAAAGCACTTCATCTAAGGCGAATTGTCCTATCACATTCCTTACAGTGGTCTGGGATATCTGGTTCACTGCTCCATAGTAGTCTTCTATGGCTACAACAGCCTTCATGGGATCTACGACTTTGAAGTATGCTACTGCTGCAACGTCAATGGAAACATTGTCCTGGGTTATTATTTTCTGGGATGGTATGGGCATTGTCACTATCCTTAGGGAGACTTTCACCATACGGTCCACGAATGGGATTATAAGACGCAACCCGGGTTCTTTAACACCTATAACTCTCCCTAGTCTGAATACAACTCCTCTTTCATATTGCTTCACGATCCTTATAGAAAGGGATGCTATTGCTAATAGTATTATCGCGATAACTATTAGTAGTAGGTTCATTAGGTTCCACTCCCCCATGTTTATGGAAATATTTTGTGTATTTCTTCGGTATTATAATTTTTGGATTTTTTCTTGTGGAGATTGTTTGAGGGTGCTAAGCAACTTAGCAAGATTATCTTGCTAGTTTTAACAGGACTAGTGTTATTGTTTCGCCTATTTTTTTCATGTCTTCCTGGTCGAGTTTGTCTGCGTTGTTCTCAGAGCTCCAGGGTGGTACTTTGAATGGTTGGCTCATCACTTGACAGACTGGCACTCTCTTGATGTTGTTATAGTAAAATGGGTATGTATCACTAGGGTATGTTGTTTCTCCGATGATAACTGGATGGCCTAGTTCTTGTGCGCATTCATTGGTGAGGTTGATTAGTTTAGGGTCTCCTTTGACTGGTTTTGGCTGGTAACTATATTGGACCAAGAATATGTTTTCACCGGCGCCTACACAGTTTAGGTCTATTACTGCTTCACAGTTTCTGATTATTTCTGGGTGTTTTTTCACGAAATCTTCAGAGCCTTTAAACCAAAGTTCTTCGCCTCCAAATCCTATGATTAGGATGGTTTTTTCGGGTTTGATGCCCTTGGATGCGAGTATTCTCGCGATTTCGACTTGTATTCCTAGTGCAGCAGCGTCATCGGTCGCTCCTTCACAGAATCCTGGAGAGTCAATATGTGAAGCTATGATAATGTATTTATTTGGGTTGGTGCCGTTGATAACCCCAATAACATTATAGGTGTGCTCGCCCCCTCCAAGGTCCACTTTTTCCTTATGGGCTTCAATGCCATTTTCTTCGAGTTTTTTCTCCATAAGATCCGCAGCCTTTAACTCGGCATCGTTACCCCCATACCTAACCCCTAAATTGCATATTTCAGTGCTAAAGGTCATGGCATTCTCTGAGTCGAACTCCTTGGCAGTTGCTGATACATTGAGCACTTTTGATTCCTTTTTCTCATCGGGTGGATTGTAAAATGCCATTGAACCCGCCAATATTGCGATTATAACCAGTATTAAAACAATCTTGTACCTCAAGGTTCCAACCCCCAACATTATATCATTTTGTTTATAATATTATATTATGTGTGTGCAGAGGATAAAAAGGAGAGTAAATTCTTTCATAGGAATGTTCAGAAAAGAAAAATATCCATGGATCATGCTAATTATCTTAATATTCTCGTTTTTAACAGTATTAGCATCCTCAGGGTCTCATAGCATTCCAGGGGATTGTTGTCTTGTCATGGTTTGTCTTGGAGATAACCATGAAATCATATCATATAGAAGAGATGCCAAATACCCCGCAGATATAATAATAGAAAGGACGAAATTCAATGGCCAAGACGCAATACATCAATATAAAAAAGAGGGCGGATACTTCACACATCTTATCATAACAGAAGAAGGCTGGATAATCGGCATTGGGGGAAAAGACGATCCAAGTATAAACAAAGAACTGGAAAAACTTGGAAGTGAGATAATATCTAAAAATAAGATCGAAGAAAAGGATATAGAACAAGCAAATAACATCTTAAAAGAAAACACGTGGGGATTTTTCATCATCCAATCACCTGAAAAGGAAGTAGGACTAGCAGTCTATGATAAAAGAGTAAGGGCTAATAAAACCAAGATATTCAAGATAAAAAATGGGGAATATGTCAAAATAAATAACAATCCTAGATATTATGAGCAAGGAAATTTCAAAGAGATTGACAAGGACCCATTAAAAGCCGCCCTTAAAATCACGGCCACAGACCCTTATGGGTTGCATAGAAGAGACATCATCACCTATGAATATAATCAGGGAGACGTGAAAGTATGGGCTTCATTCGACGGGGGGAAACTATTAGAAGGCGCCACCGGCTCTCCAGATGATATAAAATTTCTAGGACACGAAATACCCGGTGAAAAAATACCAACAGTACCCAATAAAAAATTTTTGGGAAATGAAAGCCTCCAAGAAAAACCCAAGGGAGCATCAATAACACCAATATTAGCAATTATCATCATCATAATATTCATCATTTTTGCAAAGGGAATGAAAACTTCTTAGACCTTCTTTTCACACGAAATTCTTAATCCCCTAGTAATTATCTGAATCCCATTAAGACACAATTTCACCTTTGTGGTTAAAGGTGAAAGAAAAAAGTTTTTTACTCGCTTAACTATAAATAAAAGAATTAGTGTTTGATTAAATTCAAAGAATTTTCTTAGGGTTCCTGGTGATAAAATATGAAGATTAAATATGCCACGATAATAGTTGAGGATATGGAAGAGTCAATTAACTTTTACACTAAAGTGATGGGATTTAAAATAGACAGCGAATACGATCTTGGACCAAATGGAAGAATCACACTATTGAAGGGTGAAGGAGAAACCATGGTAGAACTCATTAAAAATCCAGTGGATAAACCAGGATTATTCTCCATAGGAATGGACGTTCAAGACCTAGAAAATACGATTAAAAAACTTAAATCTAAGGGTGCTAAAGTCATAATGGAGCCGACTCCAATAACAGTCGGACTTCTAGCATTTATAGAAGATCCAAATGGGGCGCGAATAGCACTAATCCAACATAATTAACGATGTTAAGTATATCTGAACGCGCGGCTCTGGCTGTTGAAGGTGTTGATGAAAACCTAATAGCAAAAATTAAAAGAAAATGGGAAAACGCATTAGACCAGGTGCTAAATGACCTTAATTTTAAACAGGAAATCTACCTTGAATATAACCCACTAATTTGGCATGTTTCCAAATATCCCATAGGAATCAGAGTCTATCGTAGCATAGGAGGCACCATAACAATAATAGAATTCTCAACACCCAACAGGATAATACCCTTTGACATATTTCCTAGTTCAGAGTCAAAAAAGGCTGTTATAACCCATGAAATCGCCCATATACTCGATGATAAAAAATGGTATTCCATGGATTACAAGAAAATAGCATATGAGGCCCGAAATTATATTTCAAGAGAACAGAGAGCAGAACTACTAGCATTCTTCTATGAGCCGCTTGGGATAATACACTCCAACAGGTCGCTTATAAAAGTCGCATCCTATATTTCCAAAACAAAGCTAAAAGACCAAAAAATCCTAGCTTATGGTATACTAGAGGCTCTTGGGAGATTGGGTATGAACAGGACCATTAATGTGCCATTATTTTTCAAGAAGATGAGCGAAGACCAAAAAGATGATCTCTCAGGACTCCTCAGATCACATATAACCTACCCTTATTCCTTCGCAGGATTATTATCTACCCCAATGAAGAAAAGTGTTGGGATTGTGAAAATATCAGATCTTATCATCTGCAGGGAAAAACTGATAAGTTACCTGAAAGACGAATTAAACCAGACCAAATTGGACAAAGAACTTGAGAAAATAGGCTGCATTACAAAGATGGACGAGAAAAAACTTATAGAGAACATGAAAAAGATACTAATCCCAGAAATATTAAACGCCTCATCTATTAAACGGGTGAAAAAAGCCAAAAAATATATAAAGAAACTCAAATCCCCCAATCTAAAAGATGACATGCAAAACGCTTTAAGATTGTGCGAAAAATTCATATAAACAAAAAAAATATTCCACCATCATTTTCTGGTAAAGGAAAGAGATAAGTAAAAGGATCCCCCCATATTATCACATAGACAAAAAAAAGTTTGGGGGTGACATTATGGTTAAATTACCAGAAGAAGCCCAAGAAATGTTAAACAACGAATCCTGCAATAAAGAAAAGCCACTAATCTGGATCGCGACAGTCGACGAAGAAAACCCACACCTAGCCCCTGTATGCTTCGTGAAAGTCATTGATAACGACAAGTTACTCGTTGCCATAAACTTCGCCAGCAAAACCATGAAAAACATAGAAAAAGGCTCAAAAGTCGCCATAGGATCAGCAGTATACTATGATGGGTACATGATAAAAGGAACAGGCCAAATAATAAAAGAAGGCGAACACTTCAAAGAAACCAAAAAGATGGTGAAAGAAAGATTCGGAGAAAAAATAAAACCACAAGCAGCCCTACTAGTAGAAATAGAAGAAATATACTCACTAAAACCAAAACCAGGAAGCAAAAAAATAACATGAAAGAAACCAACACACTTTAGATAATTTTTAGAACAGAAAAACCCCCATAATGAGTCAAATAAGCCTCCCATCTTAACTGGAATGGGACTTCCAGGCCATCTCATCCTCTCCAGTGACCCCACACACTCCAAGGCAACTCAACAAAAAAGCCCTCTTCTATGATTCCTATGCAGCCGTCCCCACACACAAAGGGGAGTGCCATAAGAGGATCCTCCCCATGATAGGTATCTATCATCATTTTATAAAATTAAAGGTGGTGAGAAGCCCCTTTTTTTACTCCCAGATATGAGGGTTTCTAGCAGGTGCTAAGGATGAAAAACCTTTACCCATTTATTTTCAAAAGGAAATCTATAAGAAAATACAAGGGTCCCCTAAAAAAGGAAAAAATTGAAGAAGTCTATAATCTATTAGATTCACTCGAACCACTCATTAAGGACTTTGAAACAGAATTCCAGATAATATCAAAGGATGATGTTAGAACTTTTATTCAACGACCTGCACCCCATTATATCGCTGCCTTTTCTGAAAAAAACAGAATATCAAAGACTAATATTGGGTTCATGATGCAACAGATGGATCTTAAACTTTCAAGTATGGGTATTGGGAGTTGCTGGCAAGGCATACCCAAACCAAAACCTCATATCACCTCCAAACTTGAATTTATCATATTATTAGCTTTCGGGGAACCAGCTGAACCATTATACAGAAAATATGCCGAATTTAAAAGAAAATCACTCCATGAGATAACAGACATTGAAGGCATGGATGAAATACTAGAAGCTGTACGCCTCGCACCATCAGCAGCAAATAACCAACCATGGTACTTCAAAGGGGAAAAGAACATGATACACGCATATCAGCGAATCTCCAACATATTAAAAGCAGGATTCATTGAAAAATGGAACCCAATTGATATGGGCATAGCCCTCGCGCACCTTAAAATATCATTGGAACACCACAACTATAAGCCCAAATTTGAAATTTATGAAAACCCACCAAAGTTAGAAAAACACAAATACCTCGGAACCATGAAAATATGATAGATTCGGGGACCCCAATCTTAGATAAGATGTTGATTGTAACAGCCACAACAAATAACATGGGCCCTAAAATCCTAGAAACATCCCACAAAAAAATAAAAAATAGTGTTAAATCTTGACTAAAAATTTTAGCGGGTTTATTTTATTTTTGGTATTATTAGGCCGCCGAGTGTCATGAGTACTGAGAGTGTTGCGAGTGCTAATGGTGCTCCTGTAGGTTGCATTGGAACTTTCTCGGCGCTTGGTGTGACTGGTCCTATAATGTCGATGACGTATTCGTCTTCATTGTTTGTTGGGTCTGGGTCGTATTGGTCACCTCCTATCCCTGCGCCAAGGATCCCGGGTCCTGCTGTTTTTGCCGTGAAACTGATTAGGAGTGTGTAAATGTCACCGGCTGGCATGTCACCGATATACCATATACCATCTACTGGGTCAAAGGAAGGATCATAGTCAATCCAGTTGATACCATCCCATGAAACTGACCACCAGTTTACAATGTTTTCCACAGCAGGGTTTCCGAAGCCTTCTTCCCAAAGTTCAACACCCACTCCTGTTGCATCATCAGGACCAAGATTTGCTGCTTCAACCACGCCAACGACTTCATCACCAACCGTGGCATTATCAATAGGGTTGCCCTCAGAATCTGTTAATGTGACATTTACTTCAAGATCAGATTCACCCGTTTGATCAACGTCATCTTCTTGTGCCGTAACTGCCCCAGCGCCAATCATGGAAACCAAAACAATCAGTGCAAGTAATGGTGCGATTTTCCTCATCATTTTTCACCCCCCTATCCAATTATATACAATAGACATTTTTCTGAAAATTGTAATATTAAACTTTTACTATTAGATCTTGAATAGTAAAGTTTATATGATGCCATCCTATCTTGAGTCTTCTTTTCTTTGTCTTAATGTTCTAATATCCAGTTTTGTCTGTGGTGAGACAATGCCCCTCCAGTGCCCCCATCTTTTAAGTAATGTTTCGGATCGATGCAAGGAATAGACCAGCCAAAATTCAAGGTATTTTTACTTGAACTCTTGGGTGAAAATATACTGTTATCCTCTAAAATCTCAGACAGGTCATTGCCTAAACTGTTTACAACACCCTTTGCACTTATAGCTTTGAATCTTTGCATTCACAAACCCCCATAATGATAGAAAATAAGCTTCCCCCGTCTTATAACTGTCTTTAACCGTATTTATTTGAACATTCCTTACAGAATGGCTTAACCATCCTAATACGCAGCATGCCCCCCCTTTAAATCAAGTTTAACGGGTGATCCTGCCCGATTCTCAACAGAAATGGGAAAGTTTATAAGTCCGACCCAACAGACTAACAAATTGGAGCAAATTTTATATTGTCATGTTAAACATTCTGCTCCATCCTCATATAAAAGCTTTAAGCTTCTATTATCCTAGAAATCCATTATAGATGCTGGAACAAATCAAGATGGTGAATTTTTTTTGATAGCATCCTCTTGGAATCTTTTGGGATTTTGTAATTGGACTGGTGAAAATGTATAAACTGCAACTAAACACAAATACAAACCAAGAAAAAGAAGAGAATAACAGATCAGCTGATGAAAACGATACTTTAGCGTTCCCATTAGGATTTTTAGTCCATGTAGGCGAATCACATCCAACATGTCCCTTCTGCGGCTCTACTAACACGTACCAAACCAGTGTAAGACCTCTGGGAAATAACTGGTATTATTATTATCATTGTAATTCTTGTGGCAGGGACTTTGCAGAATACACAGAAAACGTATTCACATAACATGTCTAAAGAACATCATTACTTGTAAAAACGGGCTTTTATGGCATCTATTATGAAAAATGCTGTTAAAGCTTCGGCCCAAATTATGCCTGCTAAAAGCCAGCCCATGGCAGGTAGTAATATTCCATAAACTGTGATCAAAGTTGCAATAAGTTGAGTAGCTACAATGGCGATGAAAAGTTGTGGTGCTGGTCTGATCTCCCAGAAATGGCCTCTTGTCCTTGCCATGAACACTGTTAAATGGCCGGCGACAGAGAGTTTGAGATATATGAAGGATTGGAGGACTGGGAGGGATAACTGTAATATTCTAATCCCTAAATAAAGCACGAAAAAGGATTCTATAACGCCTAAAATTCCAAGGAATGTGGCTATGCTTAATATGGTTTTCAGATTCCATTTTTCTGGTTTATTTGAATATTTTACATTATCATAGGCGATTGTCATGATGGGCGCGTCGTTTAATAGTGCTAGTAGAATTATCATCAGGGCGTTTACTGGATAAAATTGGAATATGAGAATGGATGATGTAATAAAAAATAAAACCCTGATGGTTTCGGTTATTCGGTAAATGGAGTAATTATTCATTCTTTGGAAGATCTTACGGCTTTGTTTTATAGAATCTATTATTACTGAGATTCCTGGTTGTGTAAGAACAATTGAAGCGGCTGACTTGGCTGCATCTGTAGCTCCTGCAACTGCAATCCCAACGTTAGCTTTTTTAAGGGCTGGAACATCATTTACACCATCTCCAGTCATGCAAACTGCATGTTCTTTTTCTTGAAGCAATTCTACTATCTCGTACTTATGTTCTGGGAAGACTTCTGCGAATCCATCTGCTTTTTCAACAATCCTCCTTGCTTTTCTATCGGGCATGTCAATAAAATCTTCGGGAATAATGATATTGGTGCCGAGATTAACTAGTTTAGCGATCTCTTTTGCAATTGCAATATGGTCTCCAGTTACCATTTTTACATTTACTCCCATCGATTTAGCTGTTTTAACAGTTTCTGCTGAATCTTCACGTGGAGGGTCATAAAATCCTAAAAGACCAACATATTGCCATTTTCCCGATTCATCGGTCTTGGCAACTCCAAGCGCACGGTATCCTCTCTCAGCAAAACTATCTACGCATTTATTCAATTTGTTGGCGATTTTATTGCTGGTGAGTGATAATATAACCTGGGGCGCGCCCTTTGAAACTTTGAATTCCTCGCCATCAGGATTCTCTATGGAAGCTTCTGTGCGCTTTGAAACTGGGTCAAATGGTCTAAATTCGATTATTCTATATCCTGTTATCTTAATGGACTTTTCTCGGGCCTTGGATAATATTGCAGTATCTATCGGATCTTTACTGTCCTTTTGAGACGCTAATCTAGCATATAAAAGCACATCCTCCTCTTTAAAATTGTTAAATGGTCTTATTCCCCCTAAGGTCAGTTCATTTTTAGTAATTGTACCTGTTTTATCAGCACATAGAATATCTACACCTGCCATTTCTTCAATGGCCACTAGTTTACTTACTATCGCTTCTTTCTTCGCTAAAGCCACTGCACCAATTGCCATTGTAACAGAGAGAACAGCAGGTAAAGCTACGGGTATGGAAGCGATCACGAGGACAAGCACAAAATGAAGAGTCTCAAAGAAACTTTGATGGTGGAACAATGAGGCGATAAAAATGATTGTTACCATTATCATAGCTAGTATAATTAAATAATCACCAATTTTTATGACCGTTTTTTGGAGAAAGCTTTGAGTTTCAGCTTTTTCCACTAGTTGAGCAGTTTTGCCAAAATAAGTATTCAATCCAGTTGCAACAACTAAGGCATTCGTTTCTCCCTGATTAACTATCGAACCAGAATAAGCAATATCTGAAGATTTCTTTTCTACAGGAAGCGATTCTCCAGTTAGTGCTGATTCATCAACTGAAATATCATCCATTATTTTAACATCTGCTGGAACAATATCCCCCGAACCTATATGAATTATATCCCCTGGAACCAATTCTTTTGCTGATATTTCCTGCCATCTGCCATCTCGTAATACTCTTGCATTTAATGCAAGTTTTTCTTTAAGTAATTCAATAGCATTATCTGCTTTATGCTCCTGCCAAAAACCTACAACCGCATTCAAAACAAGTAAAGTAGATATTATCCCCAAATCCGCCCAATGCCGAACTATAACCGATAAAATGACCGCTGCTTCTATAAGCCACGGCATTGGCCCCCAGAAGTATTTAAAGAACTTAATAATAGGGTTTTCTTTTTTTTCAGTAATTTCATTAGGACCGCATTCTTGAAGTCTCCTTTGAGCCTCGGAAGAGGATATCCCCTTCTCATCTGAGGATAATTTTTCAAATAATTCTTCAAACGAACTTTTTTTGGCTTCATCAGCACTAATAATTAATTTATCCATCTAAAACCCCAAATTAGTATGGATTTCGCTCCCCTATTCAATGATTGAAATTTTACATCTAAAATTATCTTTTCTTCTGTATTGGATAAACATTTCTAAGTTGCAAGCACTACCAAGATAAGAGATAATACAATCTATAAACCGTTTTATAGAAACATGCCGTCTAAAAACTTGCAGTTTATCATTGGGGGGGTTAACAATACTGGATATAATTTAGATGGAGGAGAAGAAATTCCTTGATAATATGGGGGGACTAAAAGTGCAGGGAGACTCTTTAAGAGAAAGGAGACCCAAAAGAAATTTTCTATATCATGGGAGGCTATTCTACATTCTATCATTTACTTTACCTAGTCGCTATAATGGGTTCTCTTACGAAAAGCTTTCAGGACAAAAAACTCCCTGATTCTGTAATTTAGTCAGATTTAGAGGCAAGTTCTTCTAGAACTTCCTTTGGAAGCTTTTTGGCTATGCTTAACTTTGTAGGACATCTTCCAAGTTTTATATTCCTTTCTTTCGCCGCTTCCTTAAGATCAACAAGTTTAACTTTTTTAACAAGCTCCTCTACTTTCATAAGTATTTCACCCCCAAGATTCTATTATAAACTTATTTGATATTTAACTTTTTTTCATCTCCCCTTTGTTGGTTGGTAATCCGATAATTGCCCATCGAGTCAACTACACCTCCTAGTGGATGGGGGGCTTGCAAGTGAATTATCCTTTGCATTGATTCCTTGTGTGAGGGCTGGGTTTTGGAGGTTAAGAGAGGTTGGATACGGGTAGTTGCAGTTAACACATCTGAAAAGAGATTGGCTTCTACTTTTTTTCCTGTTAGTTTTTATAGGATTTTAGCAATTCTATCCCTCGCTTTTACAGCAAGCTTTGCAATTAAATGTTCTCTGGTATAATAGGTGAAATGATGCAAAGTAACAAGGATGGAAGCATCTTCTATGCCATTCTACTGATATAATTTACATGCTTCTCCTAGCTTTGATAGTGTCTATGGAATTTCTCTAGATTTCTCACTTGTCTTAAATTTTTACAAATTATTATCTTAACAATCCTTCATACATGTAAATGGGGGGGTGAGAAGCCCCACTTTCCCCCCGATTGGATGGGGGTATTGCAGAAAAAGAGAATATAATCAAGGAAAAAAATTCGCAGAGAAGATTTCTCATTTTAACAAATTTCATGGGGACAGGAAAAATCCAAAAAAAAGTTTTTCTTGAAAATTTTTTCAAAAAATTTAAATAGAGCTTTTCACAGAAAATGAAATATAGCTTTTGGGGGGGTTATATAATTTTTTGTCCGGAATGCGGAACTGAAAACGAAGAAGGCGCGCAATTTTGCAAAAACTGCGGCACAAAGATTGATAGCGCGGCTAGAAGCGCCCCTACCCAACGAAGTAGTAAAGAACTTGTAGATGAGAAAAAACCTGGAAAAAACAGGACAAAAGGACTTATTATAAGTCTTATAGGAATGCTAATCCTCATTTTCGGAATAATTTCCCATGGCGGTTTTATAATCGTTCTCATTGGAGGAGTTATAGTAATCATTGGCTTATCACTCATGAAAAAATGGAAGGAGGTATAATAATTTGGATGACAAAATTAAAGCAATAATAGGCTTCATACTAATCATATTAGCTATAGTATCCTACCTAGCCTCCAGCTTATACCAGACATTAGAAACCATCGGCACAGCCCTCCTATTAATCTTCATGGCCATGGTACTGGGAGTGGCTGGTTTATTAATGTTATGGAGATACTTGCCAAGGATATTATAAATGCAAGCCAAATGTGCATTCAAATAATTAAAGTGTTTATTAAAGGCTTATTGGAATATTTGAAGATCTAAATTTATATTTAAGGTTTATAAGCCGTTTTTAGTTTTGATCAGGAGGGATTGTAGGGGGAATATAAAAATCTTTTTCGCAGCAGATCACATTTTAGAGGACGATGATTCTCCTACAAGTTTTTTTTCTTGTGATATCATATGTGGCGTTTTTACTGAATTATCTGTCATTTTACTCCAGGTTCTATTCCAAAAATTTATAAACCTAGATTTCTTTCTAAGAGACCATTTTAAAATTTCCAACCCACAAAAAGAAGGTGTATCTAGATAATGAGCCGTCAAATTTTAAAGTTGATTTTATCTTTCCCTAATTTAATTGTTAATAATATATATGCATGGAATTATTATATATACATAGAACTTTTTGGAGTGATTTTATAATGGAAATTGAAGATCCGATAAAAGCCACTGTCGAGGAACTTTTAAAAGTTCTGGCTATTGAAAATGTGATAGGTGAAATAATCGAAGCAGAGGATAAAATGCTTATACCTGTTACAAGGATGGGTATGGGATTTGGAGCAGGAATGGGTGAAGGCAAATCCCCTACAGGTCAAGGAGAAGGGAAAGGTGGCGGCGCCGGTGGCGGTGCAGGCATAGAACCCATAGCCATGATAGTCGTGTTTAAAGGAGTGTCAGGCCCAGAAGGTGTTAAAGTATTGCCCTTAACTTCACCAGGCCCCATTGCCCGGACCATAGGCGAGATAGGATCAGTTGTGACTGAGATTGTCAAAGAAAAAAAGAAGAAAAAAGAAAAGAAAAAAGAGGAAAAGGAGTAGGGTAGGTTCTCTAAATAGGGGGATACTATTTGATCTATATTTTAGTGACCACCATCCTCCTTATTTTTTTTCTGATCATAATAGGTCTTCTGATGGTTCCTTTTCAAATATCTCTTTATTTTTCTAAGAAGGGTTCTTTAATCCGGGGAGACTTTAAAATATATCTGATGAAAATAAGAATATTCCATGAAAGAATACCCCTCAAGGAGAAGAAAGAAAAAAAGAAGAAGAAACCGTTTGATAGGGAGCGGATCTTGAAAATAATCTCTCTTTTATGGGAATCCTACCCATATCTTACCCGTATATGGAATGCTTTATTAAAATCTATTTCAATAGAGAATCTTTACTTCAATTTCATCATCGGATTAAATAGCCCGGTAGATACTGCAATTGTAAGCGGCTATTTATGGTCTTTAGCATCTGTTGCGAACATCACACCTAACATGCGCCTGTCTATAAAACCAGATTTCAAAGAAGAACGATTAGACGGCTCCATGAAAATCAAATTAAAAATTAGACTTTTCTGGATCGCCACATCCTTCATAAAAGCTTTCACGAAAAAACCAGTAAGATCATTATTCAAGGAAATAAGAGGTGGATAAAATACTAAAAACAGACAAAATAATCGGAAAACCCATTAAAATTGATGATAGGACACTCTATCCCATAATCCAAATTTCAACCATAAAAAATAAAAACTTCATCACAGCATGGATCCACCCAATAGCAATAGTGATAACAGAACCAACAAAAAAATATATCATCCAACTAACAGACGAAGATATCAAAACCGAAGAAATCCTAGAAATGATCCTAAACAATGAATAGAAAACTTATATACTCTGTCCTACTACTGTTTAGAATTTTTCTAAAAAAGTGAATTAGTGAAATTGGCTGATTTTAACTCTCCTCAGATCTTTGGAAGTGAAGAGTCAAATATGTGCGAGGCACCTGTACAGTTGATTGTTGCCTTTAGAGAATTGCTAGTAATTTTTTCTATGATAATTGTTATGGTGCTTGGTTCTTTACCCGGGGCTTCTGCTCTGATTTCAATTTCCATTGGAGCCTCAACAGGTACCTCATAATTGAAACTGCCATCTGGATTGAAATTTACAACTTCTCCGTTTATTGTAACAGTTGCATTCGGATCTGAAACAACCTCTATTTTTATTATGCTAGTCTTTATGACATCTGAAGTATTCCAATAGGCTTCTAGTCTAGTCGCATCTGGGTTAAATTCAGATTCTGTCACATTTATATCCTTATCCATACCATTTGTCATATCCCCATTTGTCCCTGTGTCTATACAACCAGAAAATGACATTACCAAAAACAAAACACAAATCGCAGCTACTCTATATCTCAAATGAACCCCCCAGATAATAATAAGATTTAGTTGACCTCCCCCCATGTTAAAATGTTAGGATTCCTTCATAAGGAATATTTAATTTTTTTGGGGGGGATGGTCAAGATTCTATTCCCTTTTAAGATCAAAGCTTGGGATTGCGTGTCTTTTAAATATTTAAAAAAAAGAGTATTTATATTTTACCATGTGTACTGTGCGTATCCTTATTTAGGGGGTTTTTAAGTATCCTATTGAGGATCTTCTTTGTGGATTCTTATTGTTTTTGTTATGATGGTTTTGATGAATTTTTTGAGTTTTTCTTCATCTTTTCTGTTGTTTGGATTTAGTGGGAATGCTCCGATGGATGGTATCTCATTTATGTCTTCCTTGAAAACTATTTTTTGGTTGCCGGGGTAGAGTATGTAGGCGCCGATGCTGTGTAATATGGCGTCCTTGTAGGTGTGCATTTTGTAAATGTCACCGGCTTCGTATTTTCTTTTATATTCTTCTTCCAAGTCTCTTTCTTTAACTTCGGAGTCGTTATAAAAGTTTCTTGTTATTTTTGATCGGTATTTGGCGTCAAAGTGTATGAAATAGGTGCATTCATCAATGTCGACGAGAATAGAATAATCTGGTATGAAAGGTAGGGAATAGGATCTGCATCTTGTTTCACCCGCAAACTTCCGATTATAAGATAACTTAATAATAATAGTGTCTGTTGGCATTTTTAATGCGAATTTGAGCATGGATTCATAACCACGTCTAATTTTAACCCTCCATTTACCAATTTTAAAAACATCAAGTGGATTTACACGCTCTCCTGTGATATCTTCCAATATCCTCATAAGTTTGAAATAGCACCAGTATTCGTATAATTCACTGAGCCTTTTCTCAAAACCCCTAAAACTTTCTTCGAACTCCTTCCATGCGAAACGCAACGAAAGCTCCAGGATAAAAAAGTATCTTAAGATGTCTCGGTAACCATCACGTTTCTGTAAAACCTGCGAATTAAGAGGAAGATACTCAACAGCACCCACATCCTTTAACCAATCAAATGAAAGCTGATAATCCACCTCATCCAAAAAAAATTTCAAAGAATCTCTTATATAACCCTCTGACGAGTCTTCAAGGAGATTTAAAATGAGATCTTCAAGTGATTCAAGAAAATATTTATAAAAGCGATTCTCAGAGGTGTCAGGAGTCTCCTCCAAACAAACCTGGGGCAAATTCCTAATTTCACCCTCTGCACTGATACCTGTAGGCTCTGATACTGTTCTTGGAAGTCCCCCAATATCTATATTTGATGCCAGCGCCACAGGCACAAAATCAACCTCACGTTTAAGCCTAGTATAAAAATTCCTATTAATATACTCAGCGGCCGAAGGAAGATTCTCGGGCCTGAAAATATACTCTAAGATGATGAAATCTTCATAGAACGTTTTTGCTTTGGAGCTGTCAACTACAAACCTTTGGAATGTGGGTGAATCTGCTTCAAGTATGAGTGATGATATCTCATCTGATAAGTCAGCTAGCATCCTAGGATAGTCATCATAGTAACTGATTTTCCTTGACCTCACCTCAACTGGTATAGATTCTCTACCCAGACTTGTCTTGATATCAAGAAACGTTTTACCCACATAACTTTTGAAATCTAGGAATCCTGCAACAATATTATCTCCAAGTTCAAAATTTAATTTTTCGAATGTAGACCTCCCAGAAGACACTATAAATGGGAGAAGTTCAAATTTGTCTTCTTCACTTTCAAATAAAACGTGGTATTTTATATTTTCTAGTAGCATGATCTCGTTAAGATTTTCAAAATAGGGACAATATTCTATGGGTTCAAGGCCGGGTCTTTCAACCTCTGGCACATTAATCAACCTAACCTCATAACCATTTACCTTAACTATCTTATCAGACTGGTTATGTGTCTGAAATTTTTTCGGCGAATCTTTTATGTAATCTTTTTCGCCCGCTTTTATTCTTAGGGTTCCTCCATGAAACTTTATTCGGAGCTCTTGGTCCATTTTATGGTCCTCTGCAGGGTTATCTTATGAATGATACGTATCTTTGGACTTTTAGGGTTTCTTCCATTTCCTCTAATTTTTTCTCAGAATTTGGGAACTTTCCCCTGCAGTGTTCTCTGAGTTTTTGTAGTGTGTCTCTTAGTAGTCTTTCTGGGCCATGTATTTTTGGCAGGATCTTCTGTTTGATCTGGGCGTCGAAGTAGCGTTTCCAGTTATTCCACTCTTGTGGTTTTCCCTGGTAGATCCATGCTGCATGCATGAATGATAATATTTCGTTGACTACGCGGAATCCGAAATCGAAACCTGATCCTTTAAGTTCTTTGTAGAAGAATTCGAGTTCATCTGTAATCTGATCCAGGATTGGGTTGAGGTCCTCTTTTATCTTAGCAGTTTCTATGTTGTGGTTTAATGGATTTTCTAGAAATCTTAGGTTGCCCTTGAGTTCTTGTTTTGGTTGATCGGTGAGGTACTTTTTGGGGTTTGTTGTTTCGAATTCTATGGTGTTTGCACGGTCAAGGACCTTAGGCGAGAACATGTAGGTTGTTTCATCAACGTTCACTGTCCCTACAACAATAAGATTTTCTGGTATTTCTATTTCTTGTTCGAAGCCACATTCTCGATTATCATGTAATGGTATTGGTTCGCTACTTTCAATGGCTGATAGGAAATCAGAGAAGTAACGTTCCACATGCGACAAATTCATCTCATCCAAAATCAAAAGATAAGGATTATCAGGATCTTCTCTTGTTTTCCTTATAAAATCAAGTGCAGGGGTGCTCTGATACTTCCCGGTCATTATATTCAAGTAACCGAAAATATGCCTCTTTTCGGTCCAATTAGCGCCCACTGGAACCATAAGGTATCTTTTCTCCCCATCGGATATGTATTCACCATACAATTGAGCAAGTTTAGTCTTACCAGTACCACTATTACCAGTCAAAATAACAAAAGGTTTAACTTTAATTGAAAGAAGGAAATCCTCAACAATCTCGGGCTCAAAATAAAAACCCTTAGATTCGATGAAATCATAAAAGGAACCAATAGGTGGAGATTTAAGCTCTTTATAAATTTTCGAAAACTTTTTAAGGTCGGAAACAAGTCTATCATTTTCAGGAAGATCATCCCTTGGATAATATGTAGCATAGATGATCGCATCTTCATATGGATGCTCTGATCATCCAAGGGTGATATTTCCTTTAGGCAATTTTCACACTCTGTTTAGTGGTTCTAGTCGTTTTTTAGTATTTTAATTGCTTATGTATTACACCATTAAACTTTATAAAGTCTTCAGTTAAGACATAGTAGTGGTGATTAGTATAAAATTTGATATTAGTTATGAAGATGATGAACTTTCTTGTAGAAGTGGTATTTTTAAATTAAATGGGAGTGCCATTGAAACGCCTTTAATATGGTTAGGATATCCCATAGGAAGTTCTCCAAGGCTTTGGGAAGTTCTTCCTATGAAAAATTTGATGGTTAATGCCTATGAAGTTCTTAAACGTCTGAAAGTATGTGAGGAAGTTTCGAAGAAGGGTATACATGAATATCTCGGTTTTGATGATCTGGTTTTCATGGATTCTGGTGGTTTTTTATTCCAGAAAAAGGATAAAATGGATTTAGATCCGGAGATAATCTTAAAGTTATATGAAACCTCAAAGCCTGATATAGCCGCAGTTTTAGACCATCCTTTTGATCCTTCACGGCCAAGCAGGATAAATAGCAGAAGATGGCTTAAAACACTCAAGAATACAAAATATATGTTAGAAAATAATGGAAATATCCTTTTAATGCCCATACTCCACGGTTATGCTTTGAAGGATTTGAAAATGGCTTGTAGGGAGATAAAAAAGATTGATGAAAACCCAAAATTCATTGGATTGGGGAGCCTAGTCCCCTTAATATTCAATACTAAAGGAAGCAAGAGAATCAAGGATGGTCTAAAATTTATAGTAGATGCAGTTGGATTAATTAGAGAAGAATTCCCAGATTCATTGCTGCATACATTTGGAGTGGGCAGTAGCCAATCAATGCATTTCATGTTTGCTCTGGGAGTGGATTCCCTTGACTCTATGGGATGGAGATTAAAAGCTGCTTATGGAGTAATACAATTGCCAGGTGTGGGGGACAGACACCTAACACCACGTAATACTAAAAAAAGACCTTTTATAAAAGGTCGTGAGAAGGAGTTATTGGCAGCTTGTGAATGTCCTGCTTGTAAAAGTAAATCCCTTGAAGAGAGGATTCAAGATCTAAACGATAATTTTTATTTCAGATCTGTGCATAACGCGTGGGTGTTCCTTAATGAGCAGAAAAAGTTTCATCAAGCTTTGAAAGAAGGGTATATAAAATCCTTCATAGAAAGTAGGCTAAAAAAGGGGATGTTCTCTAAAGCAGTTAAATATGTAATTAATGATCAGACCGCCTTACAATTTTAGTGGTGGGGGAGTTCTTTGGATTATGAAGAACTTGTTGAATTGAAGAAACGCTTTGAATTCAATAAAACAGAGTCACGAATATTATTGGAATTAGTACGTAAAGCGAATCGTATAGGAGAAAGATTCCAAAAAGAAAATGTGAGACTTAAAAAAAGGGCTCGAGGAATTTTTGATGAAATTTCCAAAATCGAAGAATTTTTGTTTACAGAAGACAATTTACCAGATAATAATTTTACAGATTGTTGCACGGTTGGAATCGATGGCAGTTTTTATCTTATTGGTGGAACCGGAGGAAAATGGTATGCACCATATTCTATAGTCAGAATCCTCTTTGAAAATGGAATCGAAAGCCCCCCCCAAGTTGACATATATGCTGCTGGTATAGAAGAAATAAGTGAACAAAAAGATTTCAATGTAGAAATGGCAGCAGCCTTAAGAATGCTTGTAGGTGAGACCAAGGCTATAGAAAATTGGAGTAATAAGAAAAAAAGTTCTTTAATTTTTATAGATGGACCTATAGCTGATCCACCATTTTATAAAGATAAACATTACATAGAAGATCGTTCGAATGCGATCAAAAAATGTCTACGAAATTCTCGAGTGATTGGATGTGTTAAAAAGTCCAGAGAACGCTTCTTTATTAAAGAATTTGAAAGCATCAGCAAAAAATCTTTTGATGATTTTCCTAGTGACCAATATTTATTCACCTATTTATTTTCAGCGTTTAGACATAAAAACAAATACAATGGTGCTTTATACTCGAAATTCTTAGACATTTCAGATTATGAAACAACTTACCAGTTATATAAAGAACAGGGAATTCATGTATGTTCCGGATTTTTCCAAAAGAGTATTGACTCTAAAATATTACGTTTAGATATTCCATTATTGAAAGGAAAATTAAAGCAAAATAAAATTTATTGCGATGCTGTAAAAGCAACTCTTGATTGGCAATATCCTAAACAATACATACCATTGCCTATAGAATTGGCTCATCAAAAATGCAAAATTCGGGAAGGAGCTGCTGAGGTTTTATATGAGGAAATAATAAGCAAATCCAGATCTGGTGATTTAGAAGATCAAATTAATTTATTTCAATTGAGGTGATCCAAATCCAAAATGAAGATGAATTAGGAATCATATTAAGTGGGGCTACGACCAGAGAAGCTACATGTCAATTACTAGAAAGTGCTGAAGGTGGATTAGAGGAAGGAATGTTAGTTCTAGTTTTAAGTCAAGGAAGACAAATATTGGCTAGAATTTCTCAGATATTCCCTTATAACGCATTTTATACTGAGGGCGATGCTTGGAGTGAGGCAAGAAGAAAAGACTTGAAAATTCCAGGAGAAATTGCTAGACAATATGAAATTTGTAAGCTTGATTTATTAATTGAATTGCCTCAAGGAGAAATAAAATACCCCCCAATGCCAGGAGATTATATTACAAAAATAGACCCTAAAAAACATGAAAAGAAAATTTATGGTATTGATCGTGAAGAACCAGGATATTGTTGGTATGGAACTTTATCAGGTTACAAAGAAGCCCCAGTACCATTAGATGTTGAAAAAATCCCTATGCACATGGCCGTGTTTGGTACTACAGGGAGTGGTAAATCATTTGACACTGGAAATTTAATAGAGAAACTTATGAGAATACGTGTAGATAATATGAGTTCAGTATCATTTCCTATGATTATCATAGACGCTAATGGTGATTATTTGGATTATTATGAACATTTTAAAAAAAATGAAGAATTTTTGAATGTTGGATGGATAAAAAGGTTTGTATTTCCACATGTGGAAATGGAAAACCCAAAATTACACGGTGAGGATGTAATTGGTATTGATTTAGATGCTTTATCGATAAGAGAAGTGGCAGAGACTATCATGATGTATTATAGGGGCACGCTAGAAGGTGCAGAATTGCAATTAAGTGGCATAGTGAATCTACTTGAATATATGAGAGATGAAAAAGCTTATGATTCCATGCACGATCTTTTCTGCGACGACGAAAATTATACAGAATTAAAGGAGGAACTTGGAAAAATTGATACTAAAATAATACATAGACAAACAAAGGATGCGATAATAAGATCATTTGAGAAATTTAGAGAAATAGAGAGAAATTATGGGGTATTATCTGCAAAATCACATTCTGAATTAACAAATGAGAACTTCATAGATGAAATTACAAGAGGAGGCGGGGTTGCGATCATTGATTTTTCTGAAGAAGGTGCCACTGGGGTAGAAATACAAGTTAAACAGCTTGTTATGACTTATCTTGCAACGCGTTTATTTAATGAATTTACAGAATACAAAATCAGGGAGAATGGCAGATATTTAATATTTTTAATTGAAGAAGCCCAAAATTTCGTGCCTGATAAATCATATCCCGTAGGCTCAACTCTTGCAAAAAACAAATTGTCTTTAATAGCTACTCAGGGTAGAAAATTTGGACTTTCACTATGTTTAATCACTCAACGTCCATCATTCCTTGATAGAATCGTTCTATCAATGTGTAATACATTCCTTATACATAGGATTTCACCAGAAGACGTGAGTTATGTTAAAAATGTAACTGGAGGCCTTCCAGCTTCTCTGGCAAATAGACTTACAAGATTAACTCAAGGTGAATTAATTTTAACAGGGCAAATGAATAAATTACCATTCCCTCTCTTAATAAAAGTCCCAGAAGAAGATAGAATTGTTGAACATACTGCTGGGACTACAAATGTTATTGACAGATTATCTAAACTTAGGGGGGTTAAATCTTGAAAACAACCAGTTTGTATGATAGACTTCCTTCAATTGCGGGTGTACATTTTGGAGGTTTTGAGAATATAAAGATTGAAAGTAGAGAAAACGTTACAAGAAAATTAGAGGATTTTATTAAATATTGTCGGAGCTCTGCTAAGGGAACTGCAGTTTGTATGATACTAGGCGAATGGGGTCAAGGAAAAACTGAAACCTTTAAAAGATCTATTGAACCATTATCAAAAAAAGGAGGTGATTATGCTTTCTTTGTGTCTGCATCAACTTTATCGAACTCTTATCAAAACAAAGAAGTTTCAAAGATATGTGATAAAACACCATTAACATCTCTAAAATTTTTAGTCAACTTATTTAACAGTATAAAAGCAGAATCCAATGATGAAAGTATAGGAATACCCTCATTGGAGGATTATCTAGATCCTGAAGATTATATGGAAAATGTGTTAGATAATTTATTGTCAAAAAATAAGAGCAAAAGGATATTTATTTTTATAGATGAGTTCGAAGAACTCCTTTTAAATATGGATCATCTAAAAAGTATCGTTTCAGGAATAAAAGAAACCATAAATGGGGTTTATAAACCAATCCATGAGGGCGGGAAGTATAGTGGATCATTGCACATATTTATATCAATTACTCCAGACGCTTATAATAAGCTCCAAGTGCATGAGGAAACCAGCCTAATTTTTGGAGGATTGGGTAGAAGAATTGAAATCATCGAGCTGCAAGAACTAAGAAAAAAGGAAGGACTAGCTTTTCTTAAAGCACTTTTGGAATACTCCTATAATTATAATTTACCACGCCCATATCCCATAGAAAATCTTGGTTTATTTAATACACTATTAAGAATCAGTCAAAACAACATAGGGAATATCGTAACATTATATACAAAACTTTTCAATAACCTAAAGAAAGATGATAAATTAGAAATTTTAAATTACAAAAACTTGCTTAGATTTTTAAAAAGGGAAAAAATATTTGTTTTCGGTGCAGAAGCTCCTTGCATAGAAAAAGACAAATATTACAAGATAATGGAATGTTTAAGTGATCAAAGGACCAAGGAGCTAGGAGAATTAACCAAAGAATTATTTAAATTATTTATAGGTGAATTTAAGCCCTTTAAATTAGATGAATTAGTTGAAAGAACAGGAGAAGATGAAGATACGATTTTAAGGTCTATTAATTTGCTCAATGAAGACTTAAAGCGTGAAGAGAAAATTGAAAAATCTATAATAAAAGTAGCTCCTTTAAAAGATGATGTAAGTATTGAAGATGTCTTTGATCCTTTAAAATACTACATTATAACTGACGAGATAACTAATAAAGACATGATCTCGATAGATAGTTATAGTGAAAGTATAACTGATTTTGAAGATAGAATTACCTTCTTTGAATTTGGTGAAAATGGTGAACTAATTCCCCAAGCAGTTCTGCCAGTTGACGAAATTGATATCAAATTGTTTTTCAAAAACGAAATAAGTGAGGATAAAGCTGTAGAAATTCGCAATTCCTTAAAAAGGTTCATAAAAGATGAAATAATGTACTTAGCAAGCGATTTATTGCTCAATGAAATTTTCCCAACACCAATTCCAAGGGCATTAGAGTTTATTAAAAATAAGGAAATAAGATTGAAACTTTGGAGAGAAATATCCAGAAATCTAACAGATGAATATTCCAAAAATATGCCACAAGCATTCATAACAGTTCTTGACAAATCTAAATACTACAATTTAGATTTTGTTGATAGTCGTGAAAATTATTCTATTTTTGAATTAGAGAATCCTAAAGATGAAACCCAGATAAAAACAATGTTTTATGTAGTAAATGGAGATGTGAAAGGAGTTGATATAGATTATATATCGGAAATTTTGAACAATGAGATGAGTATAAATTTAACAATTCTTTTATACAATGGAGATTTCACATATAAAGCCGAAGAAAAAATCCAAAACAAAGAATTAGATGAAAAAAATAAATATTTGATTTTAAAGACATTCCTCCATCCAACACTAACAAAGAAGATAATATGTTGTTACAAATCTTTAAATGAATACGCTGAGTTCATAGATGAAGAAAGACTCGAACTCGAATGTAAAGATATAATAAGTAGAGAACTAAATTTAGATTCTAAGATTGACGAATGGTTGAATAAACAAGTGAAAAAAGGCTTAGTAATTGATCAAATAGAAACAACGGCCAGAAGCCTCTCCGAATTCGCAGACGGTTTAAAATTATACATAAATTACATGGAAAAAGCATACAAACCTGAAGAAATTTTCGATAAAAACATAGAGGGTATATTAAAATTCAGAAAATACGGGACTAAAACTGGGTTTATATCATCTGATTTTGAAGATTCCCCAAAAAAAGTCGAAGAGATATCTCTAGATTTGCAAAAAAACGGTTTTTTAGATAAGAACCCAGATGGTAGTTACAAAGTAAAACAACACCCAGTAGAAATGAGAATTCTTGAAATCATGAAGAAAGAAAAGAAGGTAAGCCCAAGTGAATTTAGGGATTATTTCATCATAAAGCAAAAAACAGGCAAGATCTTCGAAGACGTGTTTTTAAATATCTTAGAGTATAAAGGCAAAATTAGAAGAAAAGGCAAATCATATACTTTAGTAGACAAAGAAGAAGCCTATAATTCTCTAAAAGTAAAGCTCAAAAAGTATAATGAAACAATCAAAGAAGAAACGCTTAAAACTTTTGATCATTTCTATGTAACTAAGAAAAGGGAAGATAAATTAATAATGTTAGATGAAGTCAATGAATTCATAGAAACTCTTTGGGAGAAAATCGAGGCATTAAAAGCCTCATTAGAAGAGGACCTTTTATTACAAAAAATAAGTCTTTGTAACAAACTTCTAGAACAAATTGAAAAAGAAATATTACCCGCAATAAAGAAAGCTTCAAAAAGAGGAAGAAGCATTATAGAAGAAATCGAAAGAAAAAGAAATGACTTAGAAAGAGATTTCGATTATATAGTTAATAACAGCCAAAAGTGGCTGAATATAAGATTCAAAAAAGAGAATATTTTAGAATATAAAAATTTAATGAGAAACCATGAAAAAATAGTTGAAATTTACAAAAAAATTTGTTCAAAAGAAGAATTGAATAAAATCAGGGATAATGAAAACTTTGATAAAGACCAATTTTATTTTAATAAAAAAATTGACCACGCGCATTACTTTAATATAAAGCTTTTTGAATTGAAAAAACTAAAAGAACAATTCAATGATAATGTAAATATCATAAAAAAACTTATTGATAGAAACAGGAGAGCATTCGAAAATATAAACGAGCGGTGGAGGGAATATAAGAGACATATAACAACTCTCGATATTCCTCCCAATTATAAAATTTCATATTGTATATCTGAAAAGATGAAGCTGGATGAAATAGATAATAATGAAACAGCACACACAATAAATAGGGATGTAAAACTCTCTTGGATAGAAAAACAATTAAAAGAAAAAGAAAAGGCCATAAATGATAAATTAACCACACTTTTAGAACAAATAAATGATTTAAAAAGTTTAGCAAAAAAAGAAGAAAACCTTCTTTTATGTTTAGAAAAAAGCAAAGATTTTGTTAAAAAGATAGATTACATATTTGATATAAAAAACTTGAAAATTATAGTTACTTCATTTAAAGAAAAAGTATTAAGACTTGAAAAAGAATATGAGGAACTCGATCCTATAGAAATAGCGGAAAATAAAACTGAAAATCCAAAAGATTTCATAGAGAGATGGATCGAGACTTTAAAATTTGATAAAGATAATATTGATCAAGAATGGAAGCATTTTGTACAAAGCACTTTTTTAGAATTTATAAATAGAAGTAAAAAAATTTGTAAGTTACTTAAACAAAAGGGCATAAATACAGCGGCAGTTGAAAAAAGGGTTGAAGAATTGTCAAATAGCGTTAAAACGCCTTTAAATAAATTAGAATATAGTGCAAGTTCATTAAAAGGTGAAAAGGACATAATTAGAGAAGAATTAAAAAAGCTTAGTGATCCTTTTTTAACCACTAATGAATTTAGAGTTCTTGAAATATTAGAATCTGTAAAAGGCAAGTCTAAATGGGTAGATTACGACAAAATAAAGCAAAAAGCTTTAAAAGAAATGAATGAAGATGCCCTTCAAGAAGCCCTTGGGGGTTTATTATCAAAAGGATATTTAAAAAAAGGATTCTCGTTGATATTATCATTCATCCAATAATTTTATATTTGTGATATAATAGACAGGAACTCTTGAAAACCAGAGAATATGAAAATAAGGTTTTGAAAGCAAAGGGCTTGGATAATAAAAAACTATCTTTTTAAAGCCATATTTCCTTGATTTTTGGCGAATCATCTTACCTAACTTCTCCTTGTCCTCCATATGCAATTCACCAGGATGAATATCATAATAATCTAGGCACTCATCATACATATGTATACCATACTTATCAGAGAGCACTCCATACTTTAAACTATACATGTTCATGTACCTATAAAAAAGCTGGTTATATCTGCCCTGGTACAAGTCTTTTGGGAGCCCTCGGGGTAATTTTTTCGTTTTAGAGCATGATATACTCCATAGAGCATTGTCGGGGATATCACTAGCCTCTTCTATAATCCTGAAATTATACTTTTCTTCTAAGGCCTCTTTCCACTTTTTTGAATTAGGTATTTTAGGGACTATCATGTTCTTGTTAATGTAAGCTTATAATAGGAAAATCTAACACTCATATCGTTTTCTGTGGTTCCACAGTATACACACTCCCACTTATACCCACAAGTTAGGTCATACTTGGGATCATAGAGGTCAGTCTTGATTATCCCCCACTCTAGTAGCGGGCTGAACATGGATCCTCTGAATACCAAGATTCCCATTCTACGATTGTTGAACCTATTTATGGGGGGATTATCAAACTCTGAGGGGCTGTCGGTGGTTTGATTTGCTCTTTTTTGTATCGCTGTTGCCGCTTGGCCATTGTGATGATTATCGCCAAACCTAGTAGGAAAAGGACACCTATTATTTTCCTCCTTAATTTATCAATTCCTTATCATTTTTTTGATGCTTCTGGGTGGTTTTTTCCCCAATCTCTTGAATTTGACATTATTTGGCAGTTTTTTCTATGGTCACCCAAAAGCTCCTTTTTTTGTAATTATTACACATCTGTTTGTTGCAAAAATGGTTATTTGAGTCCTACATAACTCAATATTAAATCTGTTTTATCTCCCAATATTTCCTTTGATCTGTTATAACATATATCTACAACATCTTTTAAATCACCTTCACCTTTCCATAGATCTTCTAAAGATTCGTAACCAATTTTTTCTGCAATCTCTTTTATGACGTGCATACAAATGAAAATATCATCAATATAACCATTTGGCCCAGCTGTTGCTTCTGGAATTATGTCAAAAGGCGCCACGAAATATCCTAATGCTGCACCTATCTTCAATCGCATTTCAGCTCCAATAATCTTTTCATTCAAAATATCTGCCAACAACTTAAAAATATCAGGACTATAATCCACAATTTTTTCATATTCCCCTTCATATGAATTTATATATTCCCTTAAAACATCATAAAAGCTTTTATATTCTCTTGTCATGTTATGACCTCAGATCTAAATAAATAAAATCTTTTGATACTATATCATTTTCTATATTATAGACACTTTAAAGTGATATATTCTATCTAAATAAAATTTTCTATAGGAACTCGTGATTAAAAAGCTAAAAGTATGTAAGTGCTCGGATCCAATTTGTATTATTTGAGAAGATCCCACAAGATTCACTATTTAGGACTCTATATACATGGAACGCCTTCAATAGATGACAAAATCCCCTTGGAAATTCATTTCAACTAACTTAAACGAAATAAAGATGGACTATTTAACTGGATTCGTCGCCTCAAGGATGTTGAAAAAAAACGTGCCTATGCAAGGAAACCATAAATTTCTAGCATTTGAATGGAGGTTTAATTCCAGTAGAATAGGTTTTTTCCTTTTTCCATTCCTTTGCTAGTTATGCGGATAACGTCTTCATAGATGTTATCCATTCTTAGGATCTTAACAAGTTCTGAGTGGTCGTATTGTCTTTGAAATTCTCTCTTCATGCCCATTTCGCTAAGTTTATGCTTCTTTAAGATTTTATTTAAAACATTTCTGTATTCTTTTGTTTGAAAATAGACTTTCATATGCTTCTATAAATCTTTACACAATCTCCTGGATGATTTTAGGTATTCATGGTAAGACTGGAAAATTCCTTTTACCATCAAGAAAATAAATGATCTTCCCATTTTTCATTTTTAGAAAATCCAAAAAACATCCACCCTAAACTTTTCAATTGAAAGTTTACTTCTAATATATTCGGGAAAACAAGCCTTATCTCCAACCAAAAACTTCTCAACCAAGGGATGTAAGCTTTTTTCCAAATTATCACCAAGCTCACTCAATTTCAAGGTAATAATTTTTCTGACTCTTCTTTTTGGGCCCATCTTGGATTTTTTTAATCTCCCTTTAATATTTTCAGGTTCTCTTGGGCGAATGGATCTGTGGGTATGATTTCTAAAACTTTTTCGAAACATTTGATAGCTTCTTCGGATGCTCCAGTATCTGCCAATACAACCCCCTTATAATATAATGCAGAGGCTACATCTTCATCGTGATCTGATAGTTCTATGGTCTTGTCGCAGCATTTAATAGCTTCTTGGTAGTTTCCAAGTTTGTAATAAACGGTTGCTTTAGATAACCATATATTACTATTTTCTGGATCTAATTTCATGGCTTTATTGATACATTCCCAAGCTTCTTCGAAGTTTCCGTTAAATGCGAGTACCTCGCCGTTATCTGGGTCAATTTTTAAAGCTTTGTCAATACATTTAAGTGCTTCTTCATTTTTTCCGATGGAAGAGAGTATGCTTCCTTTGGTTGACCATGCATCAGCATTCTCGGGGTCTAGATATATCGCTTTGTTGCAGTATTTGATAGGCGGGTCAAAACCCGTGACTTCCATTTCAGCTCCATGGCCTTCATCGCTTTCGTCGAGATCTATTATTTGTATATCATCGTGTTTTCTTGGGGGCTGATACTGTCCCTACACTAAGCCAAGAATTGCCAATAACTACATTTTTCCTATTCAGTCATATCAAATTTAATAATTTTCCCTTCCGGATCTATCCTCCGAAGGGCCCGGGCTGCCTCAAAGCGGACAACCCGGTCTTCATCCTTCAGTGCTTCAATAAGAGGTTTAACTGCTCGAGTATCCCCTAACTCCCCAAGGGCCCGGGCTGCTGCCCTGCGGACATCCCTGCTTTTATCCTTCAGTGCTTCAATGAGCTTGGGAATTGCCCTTTTTGCCTCCTCTGTATCTCTCCATTCCGGATTTATATTCTCAAGGGCCCGGGCTGCCTCAAAGCGGACATCAAAGTCTTCATCCTTCAGTGCTTCAATAAGAGGTTCAACCGCTCGGGGATCCTCTAACAGTCCAAGGGCTAAGGCTGCTTTAAAGCGGACACGCCAGTCTCTATCCTTTAGGGAGTTAGTGAGTGTTTCAAGTGCTTGGCGGGTTTTTAAATTGGTATTTTAGTTACTTACTTTGATTTCTTTTCTGTTTATTTCGAGTTTCTTGCCACAATTTTGGCAGAATTTGGCATTCTGGGTGTTGGGTGTTCCGCATTCT
>Ga0209608_1000705_pt1 | contig 31032 bp, 23 predicted proteins | sample AD_UKC130_MetaG_FD_184428 | JGI IMG/M metagenome (GOLD analysis project Ga0209608, IMG submission 184428) | Active sludge microbial communities of municipal wastewater-treating anaerobic digesters from Canada - AD_UKC130_MetaG (SPAdes) (version 2) | ecosystem: Engineered > Bioreactor > Anaerobic... | reverse complement strand
CCAAAGCCTTCCTGCTGCAGCCTTTTCAGGAATATGCATGCGTTTCTCAGCACCCACTCCCCTATCGAAACGATCATGTTGGTATCTTCGGCCACTTTCAGGAACTTTCCGGGCATCACGAAGCCCATCTCGTCGTTCCTCCACCTGATAAGCGCCTCAAATCCCGAGATCCTGTCCTTCTCAACGCTGTATTGCGGCTGGAAGTAAAGCTCGAACTCGCTCTTCTCCAAAGCGTTCCTCAGGTACCTCTCGGTGTCCACCCATTCATGGATCGTGGAAACCATGGATTCGCGATAAATGACGATCCTGTTCTTGCCGGACTCTTTTGCCTTGAAAAGAGCTATCTCTGCGCATTTCAGCAGGTCGTTCATCGTTCCTCCGTGGTCAGGATACATGGAAACGCCTATGCTCACGGAATGGAAGAATGACTTGTCCTCAACGACGACTGCTTCCTTGAAGCTCTTCAGTATCTTCAGCGCAAACTGCTCTATATCCAGGACCCCTCTGATATCCCTGTAAATGACGATGAACTTGTCCCCCGCCAGCCTGTACAGGTCACAGTTCTCTTCCATCAGGCCGGCCAGCTTGAAGCTTATCTCCTTCAGTATCAGGTTTCCGAAAGAGTGCCCGAGTGTGTCATTCACATATTTAAAATTGTCTATATCCAGAAAAAGCAGTGCGAATTTGCTGCCAGTGCCGGTTATCCTGCCGATATCCTCCTGGAGCGACATCTGGTTGCGAAGGCCTGTCAGCTGGTCGAAATATGCCATGTCGTACAGTTTCTTTTTCAATGCTGTCAGTTGCTCGTACGAGGTAGCAGCCTCCTTCTTCGAACCTTCCATCTCACTGCTTGCCTGGAGCAGTTCAAACTCCAGTTCCATCAGCCTTCTGAGCAGATTCTGCACCAGCACATATACTATGGCTGCTGACACGGCGACAAAAACCAGGCCTTTTACAATGCTGACCCATCTGCTTCCGTCTGTAAAAAGGCTTAGCAGGCTGTCAGTCGCTATTATCCAGATAACGCCTGCAACCATATAGATCAACGCAGTCTTCAGCGCTGTTTTTCTTCTGTCATTCATCACAGATCGCGACCATCCTTTCTCCCCTCTCTATGCTGACTTCTCTCAGGGCAGACTGTTACGGGCTCTGCACGTAAAGCCACGCAAGATAACCCTGCAGCCGGTACCAGCCTTCGCGGCTCTGCCGGTCACCCGGCCGGATCCTCCAGCGGCAGTGTAAAGTACACAGTCGCTCCTTCATCGACCTTTCCCTCTATCCAAACCTTTCCGTCATGCTTTTCTATGATCTTCTTTACGGTAACCAGCCCGATCCCGCTTCCTTCGAACTCATCGGACGTATGCAGTCTCTGGAACAATCCGAACAGCTTGCCCGAATATTTCATGTCGAAACCTATTCCATTGTCCCTGATATAGAAAACGTAATGGTCCTGGGTAATGGTGCATCCAACGGTTATGAGCGCCTTCTCCCTGATGCCGGTGAACTTCATTGAATTCGATATTACATTCTGCAGAAGCTGCCTGAACAAGATACGGTCCACGCTCACACACGGCAGGCTGGTCTCGATGCCGAGCCTGATGTCCCTGTCCGGGTATCCCAGTTTCAGTTCGTTGAACACTTCCGTCACCAGCGTCTCCATGTCCACCGGTTCCTTGTTCAGGACCGCCGCTGAAGTTTTCGAATACTGCAGTATCATATTGATCATATCAATGGATTCCCTGCTTATGGTACGAATGTTGTTCAGCATCTGGACCGCATCGCTGTCCAGCTTGTCGCCGAAATCCTCGAGCAGTATCTGCACATATCCGTCGACAGCCCGCATCGGGGATTTCATATCATGCGATACCGTATAGGCAAATGATTCCAGTTCGGCCACAGCCTCCCTCAGCTTAGCCGTCCTGTCGGCCACGCGTTTTTCCAGTTCAGCGTTTAACTGCCTGACCTCCTTCAGCGCTTTTTTGTACTCCGTGATATTCTCGAAGATCACTCCGAACTGGTTGTTTCCGATCAAAAACGGTTCGACGAGATAGTACTGCTTCCTCTGGGGATCATATGACTCGAACCGCTCCGACCTTCCCGTATCAAGCAGGTTCTGGTAACGCGCCAGGTCCCTGTTCGGGCTCCCGAAGACCTCCAGCCATGTCCTGCCGACAACCACTGTCTTTTCCATCCCTATATTCCGGAAAAACCCCGGGTTCACCATCAGGAACCTGATGTCGATGATTTTGCCCATGGAATTGAATACCGGTTCAAACACGAAAAACCCGTTCATCATTTTTTCAAAGAGCAATTCAAACTTATATTCGCTTATGCTCAGATCCTTCTGTACCGCTACGAGCTCATCATACTGCTTTTTGAGTTTCCTGCTTGCAAGGGACAGGTCCTCATACAGCCCGCTCAGTTTCATGTTGCTCTGTGACAGCTGTTTTTTCATCGCCTGCAGCTTTTTCAGGTAAAACAGAAGGACGGTGATAAGGATAAGCAGCATCACTATGACGACAACAGCAGCAAGGACCACGTCCCTGTGATCCTCAAGAAATGAACCGGGTTTGTTTATGATTTCGCTGCCCGCAGGGAGCAGGTCCGTATCGATGCCAAAACGCTGCAGCACCTTGTAGTCGAACACATACCGGGTAGTGTTCTTCTTAACGAAAGGTATACCCGATATATCTTCGCCTTCAAGTACCCTCAGGGCGATCCTTGCAGCTTCTTCGCCATGCAGAGTGCCCAGGACCATGCTTCCGCCTATCCCGCCGTTCCCGAATCCTATATCATACAGATGGTAGACGGGAACCCTGCTCTCCCGGTTCAAAACGGAGCAAAAATGCTCGTATCCCGGCAATTGATCACCATCGCCGGCAATAAGCGCCGAACAGACAACAATACTGTCATCCTCCGCTTTGCTGACAGTATCTAAAACATTTGCCGGATCACTGCTGTCGAGTGCGATCACTTCGGCCTCCGGTGCATATCCTCTGATGGACCCGATGGCCGATTCACCCTGCCTGATGTCGCTGGAACTGCCATTGGTGACAACGTATATTTTTCTTATGCCGGGATTTATCGCGAAAGCTGCCCTGACAGTGCCGACAGGGTCGATCTCCTCAACGACGCCTGTCACATTCGTCCTTTGGCCGATTATCTCCTTTGCCGCAGCTTCGCTTACACCCGAAAAAACGACAGGTGCATCCGAAAACAGCTCGGCACGGTTGTCCAAAGCAAACCTGAGCGCAACTTCATCAGTAGTTATGATGACATCTGTTTTTCTGGCTGAATACTTGTAGCGGCAGTACTCCCGGAACTGCTCAAGATTCCCGCTGTCCGGATAGTTTCTGTAGTCCATGTATTCCACATGTACGCTGCAGTTTCCCCCGGCATCAGCAAAAGTATTGAGTATGCCTTCATTCTGCCTGTTTGTCCATGCAAGTCCCTGGTCGTATGAATGGATGACCAGTATACTGTGCGTACCCTCTGCCGATGCCGCTGAAGTACAGGACATCACCATGACAAAACACAGCAGCAGCGCAGGGAGCAAGACGCGCATCGCTGTTACCGCAATGATGTGCCTGCTCAGGTTATATCTTTTAACCGGTCTTGTCCCGTGCAACATCACGATTCTCTCTGCTTTCGTTGAAATATTACAATGATTCTCCAGTTACAGCAAAAAAATCATATTTAATTATTCAACAAATTATATCAATATCCTTCATGAAAACGACAAATAATTGAGGTAGTTAAAGCATTATGGAATAAACCGGATAATTGCAGAGTATCTGATTTATAATTTATATTATATGGCATCGAATGATATACAGACATAAGGAACAATATCCGGCAGCTTCCGTCTATATACTGTCAGAAGAAACCGGGAGGTATGGCTTACATGAACAATACATTGAAAAACATCATCACAACATTGGTCATATGCGCTGTCGTCGTCTGTGCGGCACTGCTGATATACGACCGGTACGTACACGGCAGAGACCGGGTATCGGACCGGGAACCTGCCCCGCAGGAACAGAAGGATAATGGCCAGGCAAATGACGTCGAAAATCAGACAGGCAGTACCACGGACGAAAACGGCACTGACAAGACCGGCGATAACACCGGAGAGATGGAAGATAAAAAGGATGGAACTCCGTCCGGCGGGATAGACAAGGAACTGCTTTATGATGAAAACGGCATAATCAAACCTGAATATGCCGAAAAGCTCATAAAGGAAACCTCCGATAAAGTGATCCGGGCCCTTAAGGACAAAGACGCGCAGGCCATCTCAGACTTTGTACATCCTGAAAAAGGGGTGAGATTCACCCCCTACACTTCCGTAGATCTGAAGCAGGACCTGGTATTCACTGCAGAAGAAGTCAAAAACTTCTTCAATGACAAAAAGAAATACATGTGGGGATATTACGACGGAATCGGCGATGAGATCATCCTGACGCCGGCTGAATACTACGACGTTTTCGTTTACTCGAAAGACTTCGCCAATGCTGAAAAGATCGGGTACAATGAAATATTAAGTTACGGGAACGCAGTCGAAAACCAGTTCGAGGCTTACCCCGGCGCTATCATCGTGGAATACTACTTCTCAGGGTTCGATCCCAAATACGAGGGCATGGACTGGCAAAGCCTCAGGCTGGTGTTCGAAGAATATAAAGGAGACTGGAAACTGTCAGGTATCATCCACAACCAGTGGACTATCTGACAGGTTTTCATCCGGCCTGAACTATAACGTATCCAGGTATCGGAGCAAAACTTTTCCTGAACGGAGCTATATTTCTAATAAGAACCTCTGCACGACAGGTTCTTATTTGAACAGGCCTGTGTACCGGGGCTAAACCGGAGCTTAAAAGATACCTGTCAGCCGTTTGACCGTCAGGCACCTGATCCTTGCAATAAGAGGCATTATTCTGAACTGTGTATACATTACCCCGATCTCAGCCTAAAGGATCAGGCTGCGGAACATTTCGGAATACTTGCCGGATGGTTTGAAAAGCAGATGGAAAACTGCGATACTGCTTTTTGCGAAAAAGTATAAAAATGAGACCCTGATATTGCTTCGAAGCCAGTATCAGGGTCTCATGTCTTCTCACCTGTTATCTCAGGTCATTGTCAAACAGGACTTTACCGGGTTATATAATCCCTATTTTTTTGCCCTCGGGTTCCTGACCTGTGCCTGTGCGGCTGCAAGCCTTGCTATCGGCACACGGAACGGCGAGCATGATACATAGTCAAGTCCGATGTTATGGCAGAACTCGACTGATGACGGATCTCCGCCGTGCTCTCCGCAGATACCAAGCTTGATATCGGGCCTTGTTGCCTTTCCGCCCTCGACAGCTATCTTCATCAGCTTGCCTACGCCATTCTGGTCGAGCCTTGCTGTCGGGTCGAATTCGAATATCTTTGCCTGGTAGTAGTCCTCAAGGATCCTTCCGGCGTCGTCGCGGCTCAGGCCGTAGGTCATCTGCGTCAGGTCGTTGGTACCGAAGGAGAAGAACTCTGCCTCTTTTGCGATCTCATCGGCCAGCAGCGCAGCCCTCGGGATCTCGATCATGGTACCTACCTTGTATTCCAGGCTGACTCCAGCTTCCTTTATGATAGCGTCAGCAGTCCTGACGATGACGTCCTTGACGAATTTCAGTTCCTTGACGTCGCAAACCAGCGGGATCATGATCTCAGGAATCACATTCATGCCCTTCTTATTGACATTTATTGCAGCCTCGATGATCGCCCTGGTCTGAATCTCGGCGATCTCAGGATATGAAACGGCCAGACGGCAGCCCCTGTGGCCCATCATCGGGTTGAGTTCATGCAGGTTCTTGATGACGTTCTTCAGTTCAGCAGCAGGCATGCCGAGTTCGTCTGCCAGTTCCCTGATCTCGTCCTCGTCCTGCGGCAGGAACTCATGCAGCGGCGGATCCAGCAGCCTTATGGTCACAGGATGGCCTTTCATTACTGTAAAGAGCGCTTCAAAATCGCTTCTCTGCATCGGCAGGATCTTTTCAAGGGCTTTCTTTCTCTGTTCGACATTATTGGCGACGATCATCTGCCTGAATGCGAATATCCTGTCGGATTCGAAGAACATGTGCTCAGTACGGCACAGGCCTATTCCTTCAGCTCCGAACCTGACTGCCACATCGGCATCTTTAGGTGTATCGGCGTTGGTCCTGACCTTCAGTGCCCTGATCTCGTCAGCCCATGACATGAGCGTTGCGAAGTCACCGGCCATCTCGGGCTCGACTGTCGGGAGCTGTTCACCGTATACATTTCCGGTGGAGCCGTCCAGTGAGATCCAGTCACCTTCGACATACTTCTTGCCGTTCTTGTCAACGAAATATTTCTCATGCTCGTTGATCTTGATCTCGCTGCAGCCAGCGACACAGCATCTGCCCATTCCGCGTGCGACGACCGCCGCATGGGATGTCATACCGCCGCGGCCTGTCAGGATACCCTGTGAAACATGCATGCCCTCGATGTCTTCAGGCGAGGTCTCAAGCCTTACCAGTATAACCTTTTTCTCTCCGTTGTTGTACGCATTCACTGCATCTTCAGCTGTGAAATATATCTTTCCGGTAGCTGCACCGGGCGATGCAGGAAGACCTTTTGCGATCGGTGTTGCAGCCTTCAGTGCCTTCTGGTCGAATGCCGGATGCAGCAGTGTATCAAGCTGCTTCGCATCCACCTTCAGGATAGCCTCTTCCTTGGTGATCATTCCTTCATTCACCAGGTCGACAGCTATCTTCAGAGCGGCTGCAGCAGTCCTCTTGCCGTTCCTGGTCTGGAGCATGAAAAGTTTACCTCTCTCGATGGTGAACTCCATGTCCTGCATGTCTTTATAGTGCTTCTCAAGAGTCTCAGCAATCTTTGCAAACTGGTTGTAAACATCCGGGTTGATCTCCCTGAGCACATCGATGGGCTCGGGAGTCCTTATTCCGGCAACGACGTCCTCGCCCTGCGCATTCATCAGGAATTCGCCGTACAGTTTCTTTTCACCTGTGGCCGGGTTCCTCGTAAATGCAACGCCGGTACCCGAATCGTTGCCCATGTTTCCGTAAACCATTTCCTGTACGTTTACGGCTGTGCCCCAGTCGCCCGGGATGTCATTGAGCCTTCTGTAAACGATGGCCCTGGGGTTGTTCCACGAACGGAAAACAGCCTTGACAGCTTCCATGAGCTGAGCTTTGGGATCCTGCGGGAAGTCTGTTCCCTTTTCCTTTTTGTACAGTTCCTTGTATCTCCTGACTACCTCTTTCAGGTCTTCAGCATCCAGATCAGTGTCGAGTTTCGCGTTCTTGGCTTCCTTGACTTCGTCGAGGATATCCTCGAATTTCGATTTCTCGATCTCCATTACGACGTCGCTGAACATCTGGATGAACCTTCTGTAGCTGTCATAAGCGAACCTTTCGTTGTTGGTGAGCTTTGCAAGCCCTACGACGACCTCGTCATTGAGGCCCAGGTTCAGGATAGTATCCATCATGCCGGGCATCGAGACCCTGGCTCCGGACCTTACCGATACGAGCAGCGGATTGGACGGGTCCCCGAATTTCTTTTCGACGATTTTTTCCATTCTGGCCAGGGCATCGTAGATCTGGTCCTCGATCTCCTTCGCGATCACCTGTCCGTCGTTGTAATATCTGGTGCAGGCTTCCGTTGTCACTGTAAACCCTCTTGGCACCGGAAGTCCGAGGCCTGTCATCTCTGCAAGGTTTGCGCCTTTGCCTCCGAGAAGTTCCTTCATCGAGGCATTGCCTTCACTAAACAGGTAAACGTATTTAGTCATAACTACCTCCATTTATGTATTATGTAATTATTGGATGACATCTCAATAATGTGTAATTCTGTCGATAGCCCATATCATTATAACATAATATTTTCTTTTGAAAATATGTTTTTTGCATTTTGTATACTTATCACAACAACGGGACCTTACCGACTTATATTAGTTTTCCCGGTATCCGGACACTTTATTACCCCAATGTCTGCAAATATGGCTATTTATTGAGGTAATCCCTGAAATGGCCAGAATATCTCAGTTCTCCGCTGTTCAGCACCCAAACTGCCTCTGCGTCAGGGATCGACTCTATGAATGCCATGCCTTCCTCAAGGGACATGTTGAAAATCGCAGTTGACAGCGCGTCAGCCATCCCCGAGTCTTTGCATACGATCGAAACAGACTTGAATTCTCCTGACGGAAAGAGAGTGTCAGGATCTATTATATGGTGATAGTTCTTCCCGTCTACAGTATAGTACCTCTCGTATATGCCGCTGGTGACTACCGAAGCATCGGTGATGTCCAGGATATGGATCATGGCATTCCCTTCCCCGGAATCCGGGTTCTGGATGCCAACGTTCCAGGGTGTACCCGCGCCATCCTTCGAACCGATGGCACGGACATTGCCGCCTACACTGATGAGTCCGGAAGTGAATCCTTTTTCGGCGACCATCCTGCTCACCTGCTCAACGGCGTATCCTTTTGCTATAGCCCCGACATCGAGGCTCATTTCAGGATCTTCCAGGAATACTGTCGATGCTTCTTCGTCTATTATGACCTTGTTTATGTCGGTATGTCCGGCAGCTTCCTCCAATGCTTCCCTGGGAGGGAGTCCTGCGTTTTCAGGATCATCGATGCCTCTTTCCCTGTATTCATGCCAGATCCTCAGTACCGGACCGAAAGCTATGTTTATTGCGCCATCGGTCTTTTCATACCACTCCTTCGCGTACTTCAGAAGGTCGATGATCCTTATGTCGACCTTTACCGGCGCCTTTCCGGCCATATCGTTTACGGTCTTCAGGTTGTTGATCCCGTCATAGCTGTTGTAGATGTCGTAGAGCCTGTGGTACTCGTCCAGGCTGTCGTAAATCATCTGTGCGTAACGCGAGAACTCCTCCTTGTCATCCATATAGGCTATTATGGTCGTCTGAGTATCGAAAAGCCTCAGAAAAGAGGCCTCACGGCGGACCGGCTTTTTCGTGCCGCATCCGGCAAGGAAGGACAGCATTGCCCCCACAAAGACTGTACTCAGCAACAGCGCAAAGCGTCTTCTGTATTTCATTGCATTTTCACTTCCGCCAAAAACACCGGACAATCTGCTGAACATGAACCTTCATGATCCTTTCTGTCTAAGGTACTCTCATTTCTTTAAATGCATTTTTATTGTATTTCAGATATTTATACCGTTTTTCAGTTACGGGATATTCTGAAAGCCATGCATCCCTGCTACGCTTTGTTACACATTTTTGTTGATCCGGCACGCACAGCCTTCCCGTGGCAAAACAAATCAGAGAGGCGGTAAACGCCTCCCTGATCGATATTACCATAAAGTTGCCGATTTTTCTATTTTGCGTTCTGCGAAGCCTTTTCAAGGACCGTGATGAAGTCGGTCACATGGATCGTCACAGAGCTTGCCAGCTCAGCTTCAGCAGGCCTTCCTTCCTCGTTCAGGGATATGCCCTTGACTTCGCTGATGGTCTTGCCCTTCACATATGCAGCAAATGCAGCAGCCTGTTCGTTCCATTCCTTCCCGATGCCTGAAGCCTTCCTCATGTCATACTTGTCGCCAAGCTCGTTCTTGGTCTGCAGATTCGGGTTCTGCAGGTCTGTCGTGATCTTGCCTGACGCATTGAATTTGACATCTGACTGCGAAGCGTCGATGATGCAGCTGGTGATTTTCCCGTCGGCACCGACGGTAACCACGGTATAGGTTGAGTATGCCTGCGCAACGCCGTCCTTGTCAGCTGTCGCATCCGCCGACTTGTCGGTGGTCGTCACGATGCCGAGGCCGAGCTTATCGCCGGATTTTGCACCAAGAGACTGCGCATTGTTAACTGCTTTCTCCAGTACTGCGATCAGGTCGGTGACATGCATCGTCACGGAAGAAGCCAGTTCGGCGTCAGCAGGCGCACCGGACTCTGTCAGGGCCATCCCTTTAACTTCGGCGATGGTTTTGCCCTTTACGTAATTTGCGAAAGCGTCGGCCTGCTCATTCCATTCCTTCCCGATACCTGAATTCTTGATCATGCCGTATTCCGTCTTGAGTTCCTGCTTGGTCCTGACTTCTTCAAGAGGTGTCACGATCTTGCCTTCTGCAGTGAAGTTGATTTTCGTCTGCACCGCGTCAAAAGCGGCATTTACTATCTTGCCCTGTGGATCGACCGTTACTGCGGCAACAGTTGAATCGATCTGGGCAAGGCCATTGTTCTCACCCGCGTCGGCGGACTTGGCGACCGAAGTTATTACTGCAAATCCCGTTTTAAGGTCTCCGGCCGCAGCGCCACCGCCTCCGCCAGGCGCCTGTTCCGAGCCCTTGCCGCATCCGGCAAGTACGGACATCACTAATGCCAGACACATGATCAGTACCAGAATTTTTTTCATAAATAGCCCCTCCATTTTTCTGTATCGATTTTGAGTATTATAAACGCAGCCTTTCAAAGGCCGGTATTATAACCTTAAGAAGAACTGCCGTAATGATGCCTGCAATAACTCCGGACACAAGCAGCACCGGCAGATATGCCAGTAAATACATGCCGGTGTAAATGAACGAAACAGCGATGAACTGCCCCATATTATGAGCTATTGCACCCGATATGCTGATCGCCGTGTATGACGCCCTGTCCCTGAACAGTACCATAATGATCAGCATGACCGTCAGAGATAGTATTCCACCCGTAAGGCTCAGTATTCCGGCGACCAGCCCTCTCGTCACAAAGACGAACAGGCCTTTCAGAACAGCTATCGAGTAAGCCTGGCTCTTCGAAAGGAAAAACAGCGCATACATTACAGCGATGTTCGACAATCCCAGTTTTACCCCTGGCACTGTCAACGGCAGCGGAAATGAATGCTCAACGACCGACAGTACCAGGGCAAGCGCGAACATCATTCCCGAAAGCGCCAGCCGTTTTGTCCTGCGCAACTCTTCCGCTGCCCTTTCTGTTGCCGCAGGATCATTCAATGTTTCGTTGATTCTCTTTTCCGACAAACCAAAATCACATCCGTTCCGGGCCAGTGGTCCGCTGCCGCTTTTGCTTGCTGCTCTCATAAGCGGCCATCACTTCCCCTGATTGCTGCTTCCGTTCTATACTGCTCACTGCTCTCCGCTGCTTCCGATCACTATATCAGGATCTCCCTCTTTCCATCCGTCCGCCGGAACGACCTTCACGATGATGCCGTTGGGCAGGCACGCGGCGCTCTGGCCGGCCAGGTATATCCTGCCTGTCCTGATGCATATCTTGTCCGGGCAGTCGGACCGGATGAACCGGATGCTCCCGTCCGTATCGGTCCGCAGAACCACATTTTCATGCTGCGGGACTGAAATTGTCCTTTTCTGTCCGGGCACAAGCTCCACAGTTCCGACCAGGTCCGAGTAGTAATAGATCTCAGCCCTGACCTGCCTCCCTGAAACCGAGCTCCTGTAGAAATACCACATAGCTGCGGCAACAGCAAGGATCAACGTAATAATCAGGATGTCGGTTTTCCTGAACAGCTTCATTGCTATACCCTTCCACTTTGCCTGATATTATTTACCCGCAGTAATGATGCGTAAACACGCATTCATCCATTTTACGGCACAAGCCGGCGGTCCCGGTCCGCACCCGCCGCCAATACGACAGCCGTTCAACGGATAAAGAGCATGTGTCATCATACGCTGCGTCTCATACTATCCACCGGCGCAGCGCCAAACCTCCCTCGGTCAGAGAACAGCGCTGATAAACACCGTGACGGTCAGCGAACCCATTATTATTATGTAATTTTTGATGGAGGTCATAAATGTGGTGGCCTTGTCCTGGCGTTCCATGAATATGCTGATGTTGCGCTGCACCGGTATGACCGTGAGCAGCGAGACAAGGCAGACCGGCGAAAGTATGTCCAGGATGACCATAGCCACGATCGAGGCATACGACGCGTAATACAGGAAGGCGAACAGCCAGAGGGCCTTTTTGCCCAGGTAGTACGGCAGCGTATATCTCCTGACCGCCACATCCCTTTCCACATCGCATGTGTTGTTCGCAAGCATTATGTTGGCCGTTGTGCACATCGGCGGTATCGCCATCAGGATGACCGATATTATCGGCATGACTTTCAGTTCAAGACTGATGCTCTCCCATCCGATCCCGAGCGTAAGGTACGTCCCTTCCGGCATGTTGATGTATAGCAGCAGGAATGGTATGAACAGCCCGTAAAACAGGCCGGACATGACCTCTCCCAGCGGCATCCTCGATATGGGGACAGGGCCGTATGTATAGAACACGCCTGTCAGGAAGCAAAGCCCGCCCAGCAGCAGCACGACGATGTCTGTCAGATAAGCCAGGTACAGGCCCAGGGCTGTGCTCGCCGCAAACAATATGTAAATGATCACAAGAGCGGTGCGCCTTTCAAACTGGAGCACCTGGTCATTGGTTTTCGTGTCGATATAGTTGTTTATGGCGGTAGTGGTAAGATCGAACAGGAACATGGAGAAAAAAAACACCATCGTCCTCAGCCAGTCGATCGGCCGGTCCATGTAAAGAAGGTATGCGATGGTCAGCAAAAAAGCAAATGTGCTGGTTATTTTCGTCTTTATCTCCACATAGCTCAAAAACCGCTTGATCAAAACCTCTCCTGCACCTCTCCCCGGATAACACACAGATTCCCGCTGTTTTACCTGTACAATGCCCTGTCAGCGATCTCCGCGAGCCTTCTCTTTTTATCCTCGGTCGCGACGAGCCGGTCCAGCAGCTTTACATACTTTCCGTGGTATCTTTTGGCTACAAGCCTTGTGAAGCTGAGACCTCCCGTGCTGACAACCGCAGTGCTGATCTCATCTGCAGTCACTTCTTGCCTTGCAGCCCGCTCTTTCAGTCCGGGATCCATCCGGAGCGCGCGGATGACAGGCAGCGTAACGACGCCTTTTTCAAAATCAGACTGCACCGGCTTCTGCGCTACGCTTTCCGTAGCCTCGAAATCCATACAGTCGTCAGTCAGCTGGAATATCATTCCAAGGTAATGCCCGAGCTTTTTATATGCACCGTACTCGGAACGGTCACAGCCAGAAAGGACCGCTCCGGCGAAGAACGAGGCTTCGAACAGCGCAGCAGTCTTGCCGGCGATGATCTTGAGATACTGATAGACCGAAAGATCGAAGTTTCCGGTGTTTATCTGTTCGCTAAGTTCGCCGACGCATATCCTGGCCACGTAATCCGGCACATCTATATCGAGATAGTCTTTTTTGTTTTCTATCGATGCGGCGATCTGCAAAGCCCTGCTCAGGAGGTAATCGCCACATATCACCGCGGTCCGCTTGCCGAACTTCTTCTGCAAAGTCGGCAGCCCGCGCCTTGTATCCGCATCATCGATAACGTCATCGTGGACCAGTGTGGCAAGATGCAGCACCTCTACCGCGGCCGCCAGTTTCACGGCGTTCGGGTCTATCATGCCTTCACTGTTCATCGCGCATGTAAGCAGTGAAACAGCACGGAAAAATTTTTCCCTGGCAAGCGCCAGATGACTCGTATATGTCCTTACCACAGCAGGCGAAGACAAAAGTGCCCTGTCGACCTCTTCCTTTACAAGTGAAAGCGCGCTTTCGAAACTGATATATTTCTTTTCAGCCGGACCGCCCCTTTCAGCAGCGGCCCGGTCAGACATATTTACAGCAGCAACACCGTCAGTCATTGTACAAATACCACTTTCTGACCCATTTTACATTCTTCCATTTTTTCTTCAGCACCGGCATGACATAATAATCAAGCCCGAATATCCGTCCTCCGCCTATCAGGACCGCGATACCTGCAAAGACCATCCAGAAAGTCGACAGGTAGAGGCCGGTGGTCGACACGAACATCGCCTGGAGTACAAGCGACGCTGCCGATGCCAGTGTGGTGAACAATCCTCCGATCAGGGCCAGGCCGATAAGTATCTCGGCCAGTACGATGGCTATCTGCATAAACATCGTGAAACTCTCGCTCGGAAGGATCAGGTCATCTGTCATCCTGTTTATCAGCGGCACGTCGAGCTTGAACGCATAATCGCCCAAAGCGGCATTCGCAGGATCCTTGCCGCTGACGAAGAGCACCCTCAGCAATCCGAGGAAATCGAAATTAATGATGGCTTTGCCGACAGAACCCACAGCTTCGGCAGCAGGAGTCGCAGCGCTTGCCGCATCAGCTGCCACGCTTGTGGCTGCACTGATCGCGTCGGCCACGGCTGCTGTAGCTGAACTTACTGCGTCCGCCGCCGCTGCAGTAGCCTGCCCGACAGCATCAGCCGCTGCCGGCGTGGCTCCGCTTGTCCCGTCCACTGCGCCGCCGGTGCCGTTCAAAATGCTGTTGTACCACTGGTTTGCGCCGTTGAAGAATCCTGCCAGCTTCGGCGAAACGAACCAGCCTTCGAGTATCTTTTTGACTCCTTCAAATACCCACACGGCACCAAGCCATATCCTCAGAGGCACCAGCAGGAAACTCGGCGTCCTGTTGGAAAAATGCCCGCCCACGAAACTCCTGCAATGCCTTATGGTGAAGAACTCCTTCTTCATATAGCTGAATATCTTGTTCCAGCCAAGCAACTGCACGAAATAGACCATGTTTATGAAGTGCTTGACGAACATTGCCAGGAACGAGGGCAGACTGATCTTCGTATTGGCAGTGCCTACATGCGCTACGCCATAACGTCCGCCAATGCTTACCATTATGCCGTGGAACTTCGGCCTGTACTCTTTCATCTCACCCTTGCCCGTCACGGCACAGACTATGTTATGTGCCGCCGTAGCAGCGCTGTGTTCACAGTTTTCAACCACCTGGGGGACCGGATGTTCTTCTCCCGGCGGGATATAGAACATATTGTCGCCCAGGACATATACATGCTCGTCGTTGACTGAACGCAGGTAACGGTCCACCTTAATGCGGCCTCTTCCCGCCGATTCCAGCTCGCCGGCCGCTTTCCCGGTAATGTCGGCAGCTTCTATCCCGGCTGCCCATATGACCGTTCCGGTCCTCTCATGGATCGGTTTCTCACCATTGCCGAATTCGATGAAGTCCTCCCCGATGCTCACGACACGCGTATTGAGCAGTACACGCACGCCCATCTTCTTCAGGCGCTTCTCCACCTTTGCAGAAAGCTTTGGAGGCAGTGCAGGCACCGTGCGGTCAAGTACGTCAATGACAGATATCGAAACAAGATCCCTGTCGACCTCGTATTTATCGCACAATACCGGAACATATTCGGCAAGCTCACCTGCCATTTCAACGCCAGTGAAGCCTGCACCCACGATGTGGAAGGTCAGCAGTCTCCTCTTTTCATCTTCATCGGCTACTGAAGCCGCCTTCCTGAACACATCGGGAATGCGGTCTTTCAGCACGATGGCATCCTCATAGCTCCAGAGCGTGAACGCATGCTCTTTTGCTCCGCTGACGCCAAAAAAAAGTCGGCCTGGATCCCGCGCACAGTACGAGATAGTCATACTCATAGCGCTGATTTGCACCGATCACTACCCTGTTTTCAAAATCGATTTCCGTTACCAGGTCCTGCTTCACATCTACGTTCCTGCCGGCAAAGACACGTTTCAGGCTGATCCTGATGCCGCTCTCGTCCACCCTGCCTGCCGCGACTTCGTGAAGTTCCGTCAGCATCGTGTGGAAAGGATTCTTGTCAATGACCGTAATCGAAACGCTTTTGTCCTTCCTGAACCTTTTTGCCAGCTTCTTTGCTGTCAGAATGCCGGCATAACCAGCTCCGATAATTACTATCTTCGTACCCATGGTCATCTCCCGAATTCCAGTTTATTGCCTTAATTACAATATATTTACGCCATTTGTTAACACTGTTAAACTTCTGACAATACAGGTCACCCTATATTACATTCCCATTATTAACGATTTCAAACGCAATTATTTCAAAATTAAAGACAGTCCCTGATAATGCCGCGCCTGCTGTACATTTCGCGTTCCGGCCGCGCCGGTCTGCATTCCGGGACTGTCCTTACGTCAGAAGTCGAATTTGCCTTCGAAATAGCTTTCCAGTTCGTCGATCTTTATCCTCACCTGGTCCATCGTATCCCTGTCTCTGATCGTTACGCAGCCATCCTCCAGCGAATCGAAGTCGAATGTGACACAGTACGGCGTGCCTATCTCGTCCTGCCTCCTGTATCTCTTGCCTATGCTGCCGGTCTCGTCATACTCACAGACGTACTTCTTTGACATCTTTTCATATATCTTGTACGCTTCCTCGCCGAGTTTCTTGGACAGCGGCAATATGGCTATCTTGACCGGCGCCAGTGCGGGATGGAAGTGAAGCACTGTCCTCACGTCGCCGTCCGGCAGTTCCTCTTCATCGTATGCCTCGCACAGGAACGCCAGCGTCACCCTGTCGGCGCCGACCGAGGGCTCGACGCAGTACGGTATATATTTTTCGTTGGTGACCGGATCGAAGTAGCTCAGGTCTTCCTTCGAATGCTCCATATGCTGCCTGAGGTCGAAATCTGTCCTGTCGGCTATGCCCCACAGTTCGCCCCATCCGAACGGGAACCTGTACTCAATGTCCGTCGTGGCATTGCTGTAGTGCGACAGCTCTTCCTTCGAATGGTCCCTCATCCTCAGGTTTTCGTCGGACAGGCCGTAATTCAGGAGCCACTTGTAGCAGAAGTCCTTCCAGTACGCAAACCATTCAAGGTCCGTACCCGGCTGGCAGAAAAATTCCAGCTCCATCTGTTCGAACTCGCGGGTCCTGAAAATGAAGTTCCCCGGCGTTATCTCATTCCTGAAGGATTTGCCTATCTGGCCTATCCCGAAGGGTATCTTCTTACGCGTGGTTCTCAGGACGTTTTTGAAATTGACGAATATACCCTGCGCAGTCTCAGGCCTCAGGTATATCTCTGCCTTTGAATCTTCAGTGACGCCCTGGAATGTCTTGAACATCAGGTTGAACTTGCGGACATCGGTGAAGTTGGATGAACCGCAGTTCGGGCATTTCACGCCCTTTTCCCTTATATACTCCACCAGGCGCTGGTTGTCCCATCCGTCCACGGCGATATTTATGCCGTTCTCCGCATTCCAGTCCGCGATGAGCTTGTCAGCCCTGTACCTGACCTTGCAGTCCTTGCAGTCGATGAGCGGATCGCTGAAACCTTCCACATGTCCTGATGCAACCCAGACCTGCGGATTCATCAGTATGGCACAGTCGAGACCCACATTATAGGTGCTCTCCTGGATAAATTTCTTCCACCATGCCCTTTTGACGTTATTTTTCAGTTCAACGCCAAGAGGTCCGTAATCCCATGCATTTGCGAGTCCGCCATATATCTCGGAACCCGGATAGATAAAACCTCTGTTTTTACACAAAGCCACTATTTTTTCCATTGATTTTTCCGCCAACATCTCATGCCTCCGCATTATAGATTCTATTTGAAAACCAGCCTGTTTCCAGGCTGTTATTTATCTGATCCTTTTATGTTGCTGATGTTTCCGATACTCTTCCGTCTTCTCCCTGATTTCGTCTGGCCTGAAGCCATCTGCATGCTGTATCGATCGGGCCGACGCCGGAATGCTTTTGGCTTCTGATGCTGCATTGCCCCAAAACTGACCGGATTCATCCGCCACGCTCTTTGCTGCCGGCCTGTGCCGGCCCGGCCACCAGGTCCCGCACCTCGTCCAGTATCCTGTGTGCGGCTTCGAGCTTGCTCATCAGCGGCAGGTCGATAACGGTCCCGTCGCGTTTCAATATCTTGATGATATTCGTGTCGGTGCCGAATCCCGCGCCTTCCATCGTAACATCATTGGCAACTATCATGTCAAGGTTTTTCGATTCCAGCTTCTTCGCGGCATTGTCCTCGAGATGGTCTGTTTCCGCGCTGAAGCCGACCAATATCCTGTTTCCCTTTATTGTTCCCAGCGTTTTAAGTATATCGGGATTTTTAACAAGTCTCAATACCATTTCGTCGCCATTCTTTTTTATTTTCCTTTCTGAAACCTCTGCGGGCCTGTAATCAGCCACAGCGGCCGCCATTATCACCACGTCGCAGTTTTCGAAATTCCCGTTGACTGCCTCATGCATCTCCTGCGCTGTGGTAACGCTTATCAGCCTTACTCCGTCAGGGCACCCGATGCCGACAGGCCCGGAAACCAGGAGCACATCCGCGCCGCGTTCGTGGGCGGCCTGCGCGACGGCATAGCCCATCTTCCCTGATGAATGGTTCGAAATGTAACGGACAGGATCTATGCTTTCCCTGGTCGGTCCGGCAGTAACGAGGATCCTTATCCCTTCAAGGTCCTGTTCGGGCTTCAGTATGGCACATGCTTTCCCAACAATGGCGGACGGCTCGGGCAGTCTTCCCTTTCCTGAAGACCCCTCCGCCATCCTGCCGGTATCAGGTTCCATGAATATGTAGCCAAAATCCTTCAGTATCCTGATGTTCCTCTGCACGACAGGATTTGCATACATATTGTGGTTCATCGCCGGGACTACCAGCACCGGCGCCTTCGTCGCGACCACAGTTGCAGTAAGCATGTCGTCGGCTATGCCCGATGCCAGCTTGCCTATGATATTGGCCGTAGCCGGGGCGATGATGAAAAGGTCGGCTTTCTGTGCCAGCGAAACATGCTTTATTTCCCAATATTCAGGGTCACTGAACATATCGGTTACCACAGGCCTGTGGGACAGCGACCTGAAAGTCAGAGGCGTGACAAACTTCTGGGCATTGGCGGTCATGATGACGTCCACTTCAGCTCCAAGCTTCTTCAGCCGGCTGACGACCTCAACCACTTTATATGCCGCTATGCCTCCGCATACGCCCACAACTACTGATTTGCCCTTCAGATCCATGATGACGCCTCCTTCCGGTCCAATCCCGTTCTTTATGCCAAAAAGGTTAAGGTATGATGCAAATGACCTTAACCCTGCGCTATGTGCAGCATTTATGCCGCACCCCGAATGAAAACCGACTGTTTATGGATGAAATCACTTGATGCCGCTTTTTGTCCTGACATAAGTGATCTTGCCTTCATTGATCTCATGCAGAGCGATCGTCACCGGCTTATCCGATTCGAATTCCGTGAGCTTGTTTGAACCGTCAGCCAGCTGCCTTGCTCTCTTTGCGGTGGCGACCACCAGCGTGTACCTGCTGTCTACTTTCTCCAGAAGTGAACTCAGGGGTGGATATATCATGTATCGGACCTCCTTTGCAAGTCATGTTGTCGTTTCTGTCCTTCCGCATATATGCCGCTGTGCAGCTTATATGCCGCTCATTCATCATCTTCGGGGACATCCGCGGACAGTTCCGGCTCTTTCGAGCTCAGTCTGTGGGCGACGGTCTCCGGCTGCACCGCGGAAAGTATGATATGGTCGCTGTCCGTAATGATGACAGCCCGGGTCCTGCGGCCGTAAGTGGCGTCGATCAGCATGCCCCTGTCCCTGGCTTCCTGTATGATCCTCTTTATGGGCGCTGATTCGGGACTGACGATGGCAACGAGCCTGTTGGCCGAAACGATGTTCCCGAAGCCGATGTTTATCAGTTTCATGGACTACCCTCCTTAAAAGCTGCGTCTGGCAGCTCACTCTATATTCTGTACCTGTTCCCTGATCTTCTCGATCTCGCTCTTCACATCCACGACGTATCTCGTTATCTCAAGGTCGTTCGCCTTGGATCCGATGGTGTTTATCTCCCTGTTCATCTCCTGTACGAGGAAATCGAGCTTGCGCCCCACAGGCTGGTCCATGCCGAGGATCTGCCTCATCTGCACGAAATGGCTTCTCAGCCTCACCAGTTCCTCGTCGATGCTGCACCTGTCGGCGAACAGCGCCACTTCCATCGCTATCCTGCTCTCATCGACCGTCTGCTGCCCGAGCAGTTCAATGATACGTTCGGTCAGCTTCGCCTTGTACTCCTTCGGGACTTCCGGTGCCCGTGCCTCGATTTTCGCTATCATGTCCTCAACAGCGTCGGCACGCTCCAGGAGAGCCTTTTTCATGGCTTCGCCCTCGATCTCCCTCATCCTGATCAGCGAAGCGACCGCACCATCCAGTGCAGTCCTGAGGATCTCCCAAAGCTGCTCCGCGTCTTCCTCGACCTGTTCCACCTTCAGTACTTCCGGGCACCGGGACAGCAGCGAAACGGAAATGTCGTCGGCCAGCGAGAACCTGTCCCTCAGTTGCTCAAGTGCCGATAAATAGGCCTGTGCCAGCGGCTCGTCTATCGTCACCTGCCTTGAGTCACTGCCGTAGTCGGTATAAGTAATGTAGATATCTATCTTTCCGCGCGAGACAGCCTTTCCTACGAACTCCCTTACCCTTTCTTCCAGGAAACTTATCTGTCTCGGCATTTTTACGAATATATCGAAATACCTGTGATTAACGGTTTTGATCTCGACGGTGAACTCTTTCCCGTCCCGGGAGGCTTCACCCCTTCCAAAACCGGTCATGCTCCGTACCATGTCTTACCCCGTGCTCTCCAATCTTATTCAATTCGTATTATAACACAAACTATACCAATTAAAAGGCTGTTTTGCCAAATTATTTACCAGGTTGTTTATCAGCAGACCCGCTGTTTCGTATTTTCACGGGATCCCCCATGTCCCCCAGTTCATACATCACTATCGATGCGACTACGAGCCCTGCAGTCTCGGTCCGCAGGATCCTCGGTCCCAGCGTGACCGGTATGAAGCCGGACGCTGCGGCTTTTTCGGCCTCATCCGGATCGAAGCCTCCTTCAGGTCCTATCAGGATAGCCACCTTTTGTCCGGCCGTCCTTCCGTGCTCACCGCCCGCCATAGCTGCACGATGGTCCTGCAGCACTTTCGTGAAGCTTCCTTCCTTCTCTTCCTCGTAGGGAAACAGTTTCAGGCCGTGTCCCTCCGCGAGCCTGAGCGCCTCATCGAATTTCACCGGTCCGGCGACTTCGGGGACTATCCCCCTGTCGCACTGCTTCGCCGCTTCGAGCGCGATGCGGTTCCACCTTGCCGTCTTTGCCTCTGCATCCCGAGCGCTTCCGAACTTCACGACGGACCTTGAAGTAATGACCGGAACTATCCTTGTTACGCCGATCTCAACGCATTTCTGGATGACATACTCCATTTTGTCCGCCTTGGGGATCCCCTGGAACAACGTTATAGCGACGGGCGGCTCCGTCATGCTCGGTCCTGTGTTGCTGATGACGGCAACTATCCTGTCCCTGGAAATCTCGTCTATGACAACGTCGTAATCCGTCCCTGCACCGTCGCAAAGAACGAGCCTGTCGCCTTTTGAAGCCCGTAGGACATTGGTGATGTGGTTCACGTCAGGGCCGGTGATCGTGATCCTGCCGGCCTGCAGGTCCGCAGGATCGGGTTTCGTGAAAAACCTGGCCATCAGGGATCACCACCGCCCATCTGCCAGACCATTGCCACCCATTCTCCCATCTCTTCCGTCCTTACCAGATCAAAACCCCTGCTTTCATAGGCTTCGGCGACCTCCTGCCTGCGCTCCCTGATTATTCCCGAAACTATCAGGATGCCGCCTTTCCTGAGGTATCCTCCTACAACACCGGAAAGGCCGATGATCACATCAGCTATGATGTTTGCAACTATGACGTCGGCTTTTGCCGTCGGCAGGTCGGAAAGGACTCCCCTGTAAACCGACACGCACCGGTCGACACCGTTGACGGAGCAGTTCTCTTTCGTCACCCTGACGGCCACTTCGTCCGTGTCGACCGCGCCCACACGGGAAGCGCCGAGCTTAGCGGCTATTATGGATAGTATGCCCGACCCGCAGCCGACATCCAGCACATGGTCTCCCTCTTTGATGTAAGCTTCAAGCAACTGCGCACACATACGCGTCGTCTCGTGGGTGCCTGTGCCGAACGCCATCCCGGGATCGAGCTCGACGACGATCTCCCCGTCTTTCGCCGTATACTCTTCCCAGCTTGGCTTCACAACCACGCTCTCCGAGATATGGAACGGCTTGTAGTATTTTTTCCAGGCTTCGGACCAGTCCTGCTCATCCACTGTATCAAATCCGTCAAAGCCCATGCCCACATCAAGATACCGGGAAATCGACTCAAGCCCTTCCCGGATCTCTGCGGCAAGCTTTTCCGGATCATATCCCTGGCTGAAATATGCCCTGACCGTCACATCGCCTCCAAGCCGGTCGAGGATCCCCCAGTCGGCATAGTCCGGGGAATCCAGGCTTTCCAACTGCCTTCTTATTTCATTGGGGTCTTCTATCACGACGCCGCCGGCACCAAGCGATGTAAGCATTTCCGACACGGCTTCGCATGCCTCTTCTGTTGTCTTGATGCTGACCTGAAGCCACTTCATCGGCCGTTCCTCCGTTTTTTATCGTAAAGTCGCGTTTGATCCTTCAGTCGTCCGGTTCCCGTTATTAGTTGCGTTTCATCCTTCAGTCATCCGGTTCCCTTGTAAAGTCGCGTTTTACCTTCAGTCGTCTGGTTCCCGTTATAATTCGCGTTTCACCTTCAGTCGTCTGGTTCACGTGATGCCTGTTTTCCCACCGCTTCGCTACATCCCCAGCGCATCCTTCATCTTGTCGAAAAAGCCTTTACGCTGTTCGTACACTTCGTCGCCACTCAACTCGGCAAATTGTCTAAGCAGCTCCTTCTGTTTTTCGCTGAGCTTCTTCGGTACTTCGATCTCCACCTTCACGTACTGGTCTCCCCTGCCGTTGCCTCTCAGGTAGGGGACCCCCTTGTTCTTCAGCCTGAATATGGTGCCGGTCTGCGTGCCCTCAGGTATGGTATACCTGACTTTCCCGTCCAGCGTCGGCACTTCGAGTTCCGCCCCCAGTGCGGCCTGCACGAAAGTGATGGGTATTTCGCATACCACGTCATATCCCTGCCTCCTGAATATGGGATGGGGCTTGACATTCACGGTAATGAACAGGTCCCCGGGCGGTCCTCCCCTCACGCCGGGTTCACCGTCGCCCCTGCTGGTGATTATCTGCCCGTCGTCTATGCCGGCAGGGATGTTGATCTTCTTTTTGAATGTCTTCATGACCTTGCCCATGCCTTTGCATTCAGGGCACGGATCCGTTATTATCTTGCCCTCGCCGCGGCAGATGTCACATGTCCTGACATCGATGAACTGGCCGAAAGCCGTAGCGTGCCTGTGCTGTATCTGGCCCGTACCGCCGCAGCGCTTGCAGGTGACCGGGCTGGTGCCGGGCTTCGAGCCTGAGCCTCCGCATTTCGTGCAGTTCTCGTGCCTGCTCATCGTTATTTCCTTTTCAACGCCGAATGCGGCTTCCTCGAACGTGATCTCGACGGAATATTTCAGGTCCGCGCCTTTCTGCGGGCCCGTGCGGCTCCTCGAAGAACGGCCGAACCCGGCGCCTCCGAAAAACGACTCGAAGGTCTCGAATATATCACTGAATCCGCCGAAGTCAAACCCTCCGAAACCTGCGCCGGCGCTTCCGAACCCGTTGGGATCGACGCCCGCATGGCCGAACTGGTCATATCTCGCCCTCTTCTGGGGGTCGCTGAGCACCTCGTAGGCTTCGCTTATTTCCTTGAATTTTGCTTCCGCATCCTTATCACCGGGATTCATGTCGGGATGGTACTGCTTTGCCAGCTTCCTGTAGGCCTTCTTTATCTCAGCATCACCCGCATCCCGGCTGACTCCGAGCACTTCGTAATAATCCCTTTTAGACTGCGGCAATTCCCCACAACTCCTATCGCATAAACTGTAAACCACGACATCACAGGATACGATAAACCACAGTATACTGCAATGTCAAGCAAAATGCCACTGTCTGTGCAACTTTTTTAATATAGACTCATCAAAAGGGGACAATTGCCACTGTCCCCTTTTATGTCTGCCGACCCTGGTAATGTCCGCTGACGCTGGTAATGTCTGTTGACACTGCTAATGTCCGCTGACCCATGATAATGTCTGCCGGCCCTGCTAATGTCCGCCGGCCTGGTAATGCCTGCCGGCCCTGGTAAGCCACAGCCGGCGATTCCCCGGCCAGGCACCCTATTTCTTGTCGTCCTCGTCAACGACCTTGTAATCGGCGTCATACACATTATCCTGCCCCATCCCGGGTCCTGACTGCTGCCCGGGATCGAAGCCCGCACCTGCGCCTGGTCCGCCCTGGGCTCCCGGATCCTGCTGATATATCTTTGAAGATATATCGTAAAACGCCTTCGTCAGCGCCTCGGTCGCCGACTTGATCTTTTCCATGTCATTGCCTTTCAGCGCTTCCTTCACGTTGCTGATCTCGGTCTCGATCTTCGACCTGTCCTCAGGCGACAGCTTGTCGCCGAGATCTTTCAGTGTCTTCTCGGACTGGTATACCATCGAATCGGCGTTGTTCCTGATTTCTGCCTCTTCCTTGCGCCGCTTGTCCTCGGCGGCATACATCTCCGCTTCCTTGACAGCCTTCTGGATCTCTTCCTCCGAGAGGTTCGTCGACGCCGTGATCGTTATCTTCTGCTCGTTCCCGGTACCAAGGTCTTTTGCTGAAACGTGCACGATACCGTTGGCGTCGATATCGAAGGTGACCTCGATCTGCGGCACTCCCCTCGGGGCAGGCGGTATACCGGTAAGGTGGAACCTTCCGAGGGTCTTGTTGTATGCCGCCATCTCTCTCTCGCCCTGCAGCACGTGGATCTCGACGCTCGTCTGTCCGTCGGCCGCAGTGGAGAAGATCTGGCTCTTCTTCGTAGGTATGGTCGTGTTTCTTTCGATCAGCTTGGTGAATACTCCACCGAGGGTCTCGATACCGAGTGAGAGCGGAGTTACGTCGAGCAGCAGCAGGTCCTTGACTTCTCCTGCCAGTACTCCGGCCTGTATCGCCGCGCCTATGGCAACGCATTCGTCAGGGTTGATGCCCTTGAACGGTTCCTTGCCTAGATACTTCCTCACGGCTTCCTGGACCGCAGGTATCCTCGTGGATCCGCCAACCAGCAGGACCTTGTCTATCTTGTCCGGCGTCAGCCCGGCATCCTGGATGGCCTGTCTTGTCGGCCCCATTGTCATTTCCACGAGGTCGGCCGTCAGTTCATCGAACTTGGCACGTGTCAGCGTCATGTCAAGGTGCTTCGGACCTGACGCATCGGCCGTGATGAACGGAAGGTTTATGTTGGTCGTTGTCACGCCGGAAAGCTCTATCTTGGCCTTTTCAGCAGCTTCCTTGAGGCGCTGCATCGCCATCTTGTCGTTCCTGAGATCTATCCCGTGTTCCTTTTTGAACGTATCGGCGAGGTAATCCATGATCCTCTGGTCGAAGTCGTCGCCGCCAAGCCTGTTGTTGCCGCTGGTAGCGAGCACTTCGAAAACGCCGTCGCCTATCTCGAGTATGGACACGTCGAATGTGCCGCCGCCAAGGTCGAATACCAGTATCTTCTGGTCATGCTCCTTGTCGAGCCCGTATGCAAGGGCTGCAGCCGTGGGCTCGTTGATTATCCTGAGAACTTCAAGCCCCGCGATCCTTCCTGCATCCTTCGTGGCCTGCCTCTGTGAATCGCTGAAATAAGCCGGTACGGTGATCACGGCCTGGGTGACCGTTTCGCCCAGGTAAGCTTCGGCATCCGCCTTGAGCTTCTGCAGGACCATTGCCGAGATCTCCTGCGGAGTAAAGTTCTTGTCATCTATCTTTACCCTCCTGTCGGTACCCATGTCCCTCTTGATGGACATGACGGTACGTTCAGGATTAGTTATAGCCTGTCTTTTGGCAACCTGACCGACGAGCCTTTCACCTGTCTTCGAAAAGGCCACTACGGATGGTGTTGTCCTGCTGCCTTCGGAATTCGGGATAACGACGGGTTCGCCTCCCTCCATGACAGCAACGCATGAGTTGGTCGTGCCCAGATCTATACCTATTACTTTTGCCATAATGTACCTCCCTGAATAAGTAATATATTTGGTATTGCAATAAAAAATTGCAATGTAGTTTCAGTCACAAACAAAGCGGTTGGCATACAGGCATGCCGTCGTACCGCTGCAATGCACGATCGTGGACGGCCACATCGTCTGCAGCTGCCGACCGGGAGAGGGGCAGCTGCTTCCGCGCCGTGCGCCTGATTGGCCGCCTGCTTCCGCGCCGTGCTCCTGATTGGCCGCCTGCTTCCGCGCCGCGTACCTAATTGGCTACCTTGACCATGCTGTATCGTATGACCCTGTCCTTGTACCTGTAGCCTTTCTGGAACTCCTCGACGATGACGCCGTGGCCCACCGAATCATCCTCCACATGCATCACCGCATTGTGGAGCATGGGGTCGAAGGTCTCATTGAGAGCTTTTATCTCCTCTACTCCTATGTTTTTCATTATCTCCCTGAATTGCCTGAGGATCATCTCAACGCCTTCCCTGAGAGACTGCGCCGAACTGTCGGCAGTCACCGCTTCCTGCGCCCGCTCCAGGTTATCGATGGCAGGCAGGAATTGCCTGATCACATCACATACAGCATCGTCATACAGGGCTTCTTTCTCCTTAACGGTCCTTTTCTTGAAATTGTCGAACTCCGCAGCAATCCTCTGCATCCTGTCCAGGTATTCGCCGCATTTTTTCTTCTGTTCTTCAAGCTCCGATCTAACAGCATCCAGTTCTTCCTTCAGAGCCTCCACCTGCGGTGATCCGCTTTCACTGCCAGCGTTTCCGTCTGCCTTGCCGGGATCTTCTCCTGCGGCGCCGTGATCCGCGTCCGCGGCACCGGAATCAGCACCTGCAGTACCGTGACCTGTGCCCGCGTTGCCGTGATCGGCGCCCGCGGTACTGTTGTCCGCGCCTGCAGTACCGGGTCTCTCATCCTTTGTAGCGGTGCTTCCACACCGGCTGCCGCGGTTTCCGTCCCACGCATCGTGGATTTTCCCTTTTCCGGCCGCATCGCTTGCCCCGGCTCCTTCCGTCGGTACCCCAACGCTGTCGGCGCTGATGTCGATATCAGCATTGCCCAGGTTTTCAGTATCCTGTGCCCCTGCGTGGTACTTCCGTCTTTTATCACTCATTTCGCCAAATCATCCTTTGTCGAGTATTTCCCTTTTCGGGATCGTTTGGACCGTCCGGATCACCTGGATCGTTCAGTCCACTTACCCTTTCCGGTAAATTAAAATTGTCCGGACAGACCTTTACAGCATCTGCCGGACCGGCGGCTTCCCGCCGCTGTCCGATGCACTACATGCTCTCCGGCTCGTTTCCGAGGAGCCTGTCGATCTCTTCGCTCACCAGCCTCTTCATGTATCTGATGGACGAAATGACCTTGCCGTATTCCATCCTGGTGGGGCCGATGATGCCGATCGTTCCCACCATCGTATCAGCTACATTATAGCTGACTGTCACCAGACTGCAATCCCTGATGCTGGAAAGGTCATTTTCCGAACCGATCCTCACGGAGATGCCGTTTGGCCGCGCTGAATCATATACAGCCCTGCATATCGAAGTCTTTTCGTCCAGCAGGCTCAGGAACTGCTTTGCCTTGTCCATGTCCTTGAATTCCGGATGGTTGAGTATGTTCGTGGAACCCTCCACGTACATCTCGTGATCCTCCATCTGGTGTATGCAGTCTGCGGTCCCATCGAGTATCGGCTGAAGTATGTCCACGGATACGCCGGCCTCCCTGCCCAGGATCCTGATCCTCTCGGTATCCGCCTGTTCGAATGTGAGACCGGACAGCCTGTCGTTGAGCAGGTTCGAGATCCGGCCCAGCATTTCCGAGGTTGCGTGCTCGGATACCTTGATCAGGGCATTCCTGACGATGCCCGCATTGTTCACGACTACCACCAGCGCTTTACCCGGATCCACGGGAACGACCTGTACCGTCTTGATCGTGCTGCTCCTCATCCTGGGTGTCACGGCCATGGTCGTATATTTCGTAAAGTTCGACAGGACAGCGGTGGCCTGCTTCAGCAGCTGGCTCAGTTCATATACCCGCGTGTTCACTGCTGACTTCAGTTCCCTGATCTCGTCACTGTTCAGGCTGCGCTGAGGCATAAGCTTGTCGACATACAGCCTGTAGCCCTTGTCCGACGGTACGCGGCCCGCGGAAGTGTGCGGCTGTGCGAGATAGCCCATCTCCTCGAGGTCTGCCATCTCGTTCCTGATCGTGGCCGAACTCAGCCCAAGTTCGTATTTCCTTGCGATTGTCCTTGAGCCGATAGGTTCGGCCTTATCGATGTAGTCATCGATGATGGCCTGGAGAATCCTCTTCTTCCTGTCATCCATTATCATCTCATACACCCCTGAAACAAACGATCCACACATCTATATTATTTATACGAATCATACGAAAATATTTTGTCTTTGTTTGTTAGCACTCTAAGTTGACGAGTGCTAATCTAAATTAAACATACCACCATGGAATTTTTTTGTCAAGTTCTATTTAGCTGTTTGAATTTTTGCAGCCCAGCTGCGTATTTGAAAATGTCATTTTCAGCCCATCAGATTTCCCGACCCCGCTGTGCAGATCAGGGGCATATCCAAATATGCGTGTAAATTATATTTCCCTTCCTTTTGCAGAATTACTTGCGTGTAAATCAGATTCTTCAATCTCACTGTGCAGATTAATTAGCGTGCAATTTAAATTTCCCAGCCCTGATGTGCAGATTTGGACATGTCCAAATTTGTACAAATTAGGTTTTCCGCCCTACTATACAGAATTAATGTGCATGTGAATCAGTTTTTCCACCCTGCCGTGCTGACTTAATATGCGTGTGAATCAGTTTTTTCGTCCCCGCTGTGATGATTTAATTTACGTGTAAATCAGTTTTTTCGTCCCAGCTGTGATGATTTTCAACTTTTGTGTTTGCTTCCCGGGGAATTCATTGAATTGTTTCAATATCAAGTTACATAATACTGCCCATGGCGCATTATGGTAAATGAAATTTTTCACAACCGCACCTATAAGTTGAAAATTTAATCATACAGACCGGAAAAAATGATCAAGTGGAAATTTGCACGTTTTATCCTTCATATGCAAGTGAACTCGACCATATCTAAATGAACTCGACAAACACACTGTTTGCAAGGTCCAGCCCCTGCCTGGTCAGCCTGTACACCAATATTCGGCCGCCCTGGTCCGGATCATCCGCGCTGTAAGCATGTGTCACGCTGCCGGCGCCGGTTACGGTCGCCTCGCTCCCTGTACCCGTTCCTGCACCGCTTTCTTCCGTCCTGTTATCAATGATGTTCCCGGGCACTCTTCTTTCGGCATTGTCCTCGGGCGTCCTGCGTCCGGCGCTTGCTGCGAGCACCTTGCCATTGGTGCCGCCCTCGGGCGACCTATCTTCAGTGCTGCCTGCCGTCGCATTGTCTTCTGGGTTGTTCACAAGCACCTTGCCATTGGTGCTGTCCACAGCCCCACTGCGTCCGACGTTTTCCGCCGGCCCCCTGCCTTCGGCACTGTCCCCCGCCGGCCGCGTCACTGCCACGGCCTCGATAAGCCCTTTTGCCGCCAGCCTGCGAAGCTTTTCACCGTACCTGTCTTCGAGCCTTTCACCGAAGCGCTCTTCGAACTCCGCGGAACTCACGCCATCAGTAAGCCGAAGCCCCAGGATCATGAACTCGGACATGGCTTCTTCCCTGTCTATTACTTCGATGTTCTCATGCAGGCCGCCCATTTCCCCCGGGATATATACCTGCACAGGACCGGATCCGTGCCTGCCGCACACACTGTCAACCGCCCTGATGTACTCCTCTATGCCGGTCACATTGCTGAACCGAACGCCGTCGAGGTATGAATGGGCTCCAGACCCGAAACCGGCATATTCTTTCGCCTTCCAGTAGAGCAGGTTATGCCTGCATTCATACCCGGGCACTGCGAAATTCGATATCTCATACTGCCTGTAACCTTTCTCCGCCAGCATGTCCACGGCCATATGGTACATCTCCCTGTCGGTTTCATCGTCGACAGGTTCCAGCGACCCAGCTTCCAGCCTGTCGCCGAACACGGTCCCCTCTTCGATTTTCAGGCTGTAGCAGGAGATGTGCTTTACCGGCGATCCGGCTCCTTCCGACCTTTGTTTTTCAGGCATCCGTACAACAAGCCCATGTCCGGACAGTTTATGCGCAGCCGAATCATTTGCCGCCGGACTATATCTTACCGTTCCGAACTCCGTCACGGCCTCGAGAGTCTCCCTCCAGTCTTCCGGAGTCTGCCCCGGAAGGCCGAATATCAGGTCCACATTGATATTGTCGAAGCCGCATTTTACCGCAGCCTCGAGATTTTCGGCAAACTGCCGCACAGTATGTATCCTGCCGATGCTTTCCAGGATACGGTCCTGCCATGCCTGCAGGCCGATGCTCAGTCGGTTCACCCCGGCATCCCTGTACGCCTGCAGCTTTTCCCACGTCAATGTGCCGGGGTTGCTTTCAATGCTTATTTCGGCGTCATCATCGACGTGAAAGCACTCCCTGCACAGGCCGATCAGCCTGGTGATGTACGCAGCATCGACAAGCGATGGGGTGCCGCCGCCTATGAAAACGGAACTTACGCGCCGTCCGCCGATATACCTGCTCCTGAGCGCCATTTCCCTGTAAAGCGCGTCAAAATAAGAACCGGCAAGATGTTCCCTGCCGGCATACGAATTGAAGTCGCAATAATAACATTTCGATCTACAGAACGGTATATGGATGTATATCCCGATGCTGCCGCTGATTCTGTCCATGTCCCTGCTCATTGCGATCACCTGTACTTTACGGGCCAGCCTGTACCTGCCTGGCCGACTGCAGTCCGTTCGCCTGCAACAGGTCCCGCTTGTCCTGATGCATGCATGCTTATACGCATTCGGACCTGTCCGGCTTCTAATCCAGCTTAAGCACGCTCATAAACGCCTCCTGCGGCACTTCCACCGTGCCCACCTGGCGCATGCGCTTCTTGCCTTCTTTCTGTTTCTCGAGGAGCTTCTTCTTCCTCGTTATGTCGCCGCCGTAGCACTTGGCCAGGACGTCCTTCCTGTATGCCTTCACCGTCTCCCTGGCAATTATCTTGCCGCCTATGCAGGCCTGTATCGGTATCTCGAACTGGTGCCTCGGGATGGCTTCCTTCAGCTTCTCGGCGATCCTGCGGCCCCTTGCGTACGCCTTGTCCCTGTGGACTATGAACGACAGTGCGTCCACTATCTCG
>Ga0209608_1000697_pt1 | contig 31156 bp, 33 predicted proteins | sample AD_UKC130_MetaG_FD_184428 | JGI IMG/M metagenome (GOLD analysis project Ga0209608, IMG submission 184428) | Active sludge microbial communities of municipal wastewater-treating anaerobic digesters from Canada - AD_UKC130_MetaG (SPAdes) (version 2) | ecosystem: Engineered > Bioreactor > Anaerobic... | reverse complement strand
CCCACCACGGCGGACCGTTGGCACCAAGGCGAGCTCCCGCTGCCAATCGGCGACTACCAAGTTGTTGCCGACGGTGTGCCGGTGCCGCTGGCGGCTGATCTGGTCAATTGGCCGACGGACTTCGTCGGTGAATCGCTAGTCGGACACACCACGACCGATGGGCTGCGGCTGATCAAGCCGCGCCGGCGCGACGAAAACACGAAGTACGGCCAGCGAGCGCTGCGTGAGGCGTATGCCCAAACGGTCTCGACCTTGCAGGATGCGGCGTTATTCCAATGCCACTGGGCTGAAGTGGCAACGGACAGCCAAACGGCGATCCACCGTGAACTCCACCGGCGAAACCCGAGGATGAAGCTCTACTGGGGTGTCGTGGATCATTCGGTGGCGGTGCCGGCAGGTGGAACTGCGTTGGTGGCTGGCACCCGAGAGTGGTACGCCGCGCTGGCGAGCGCTAAATACCTAGTGAAAAACACCGAAGTTGGCGCGTACACGGTTTTGCGGCCCGGACAGGTCTATTTGCAGACGTTCCACGGCCAACCGTTCAAACAGATGGGTCTGGTTGAACTGGCGCGAACGATGGCGCCGTGGCGGGCAGAGTTCGAAGCTACCGAGCGGCGTTCGACGTTCTGGGACGTGATTTGCCTGCCCTATCCCGAAGCGGCGAAGTTTTATCAGGACGCTTACCGCTGGAGCGGCCCGGCATTCGACCGCGGGCTTCCTCGAACCGATAGTTTGCTCGCCGATGACGCGGACAGAGTTCGTCACGTGACTCGCGAAAAACTCGGGATCGCGCCGAACCAGATCGCGGTGCTACACGCGACTACGGCGGCCAACCCGAAGCAGCTAGATGTGGCCCAGCTCGCCGAATCGCTCGGTGAAGAGTTTGTAATCGTTCAACGCAACCACCGTTCACTTGCCCGGTCGCGGAGTCGATTCGACCACGGCGACGGTGTTGTTGATGTGACCGACTACCCAGAAATCAACGACCTGATTTTGGCCTCCGATATCGCGATCTTGGACCATTCGTCACTGCGCTTTGACTACGCGGTCACCAACAAACCAATGATCTTTTTCTTACCCGATCAAGAGCACCACGGTCGCGAGTCGAGTGGCTTCTTGTTCAGTTTTGCTCAGTCGGCTCCCGGTCCGCTGGTGGAACAGGCCGACAAGCTGCCAAGTCTGCTTCGTGATCGATCGTGGGTGGGCGAGTACGAGTCCGATTACGTCGCCTTCAACGAACGCTTCAACAAGTACCACGACGGCCATGCCGCAGAGCGGGTAGTAGACGGTTTGCTGGGCTGGGGCCGGTGACCTGCTTTGTCGACGAGTCCAGCGTGCTGGCGCCGCTGGGACGAAGAAACTGCAAGTTACGGTGGTGCTCGGGGTTGCGTTCGGAAATTTGACCGACTGGAACCATCAAGATCACTCTGATTGACTGGTAATACCGGCCACCAAAAGGCTTGCCGGGGGGTAAATTACGCAAGTGACTGATGTGACGACATCAGGTTTTTGACTAGGAGGCGGCCCGCGTGGGCGTACGCGACAGGATGAAGCGGTGGCGCGAGCCCGCCGACGGCCCAGACGGCGACGAGGCTCAAGGCCCGACGCCAGCGAAGTTGGCCAAGCGCGTCCGAGTAGCGCACCGACTCAACGACGCCCAGTGGCAGCAGTTGGTAACTGAAGTTTCTGCAGTCACCGCGAACTGGACCCGTGACCAGTGGTGGTCGCTGGGTGTTCGCGACCGCGTCGCCCTTTCTAGGGCCGCTGAGGGAGCTCGTGAAGACGTTGAACTCCTCGCTGAGACTAGGACCGTCTACGGTCCGACCTTCAAAATCGATCGCGACCTTCGACGGATCGACCTCGGCTTGGAGGTCGAAGTCCCCGGCTGGCTGATGGTCGCCCAACCTGATGACTTCGTTGCTCGACTGATGCTTGAAGTCGCGGGTTCCTCACCATGCATCGTGGCCGGTACCTCATTCATTTCCGGCATTCCTTTCCGCGACGGTGCCGACTCAGTGAAACTTGAGGCGGTTACCGCAACGGACCGCATCGAAGTGCCAGTAACAATGCGACCTGACGAGGTCGCAGACGCTGAATCGGGCGAGCGCTGGGTTGACGAGACTGCCGCCTCTTGGTGGGCGAGTATCGATTTGGACCGCTCCGAGGAGTTCACTCTCGTGGTCACGATCGATTCGGCTGAAATCACCCGAGTTGTTGAAACTGTCATCCCGGCACGTGACCCGGCTGCGGTTGGGGTTTCGGCCAGCGCCTTTGGTGACGGGATCGAACTTTCGGCCGGTTTTGGTGCGTTGCAGGTCGCGTCGAGCACCGCGGACTGGGCAAACGGTTGGCCACCGGTGAAACTTCCGCCGAAGATCAGCCGGTTCGGCGACTCTCTCACTTTGCCAACGGGCCGATATGTCGTGTCCGGCGAGACGCCGGTCGAACTTGGCGATCCGGACCAACTCAAACTCACGCTCCAGGAGCGAGCGATTGAGATGGACGGAACGTTGGCGACCCTGCGCGGGTGGTCTCCGGGCGAGGCTGACGTCTCGATTGCGGTTCGCAATCCGATCCCGGTCGCTGATCGTGGCCGTCGTCGCCAGCGGATGATGTTGCAGGAGATTCGAGATCAGGCGGGACCACTTCGCGAGCGAGCCCTAGCAATGTGCTTTGGCGGCGCCGACTCCGCCGACAGTGTCGGCCCAGTTGTTCGCGAATTGTTGAGCCGCGGCATCCCGGTTGATTTTTGCGTAACCGACTATTCGGTTCCGGTGCCCGAAGGCGCTAATCCGATTTTGCTGCACTCACGCGAATGGCACGACGCCTTTACGCACGCGCGGTACCTAGTCAACAACGCGGAGTTCCCGCACTACGTCAAGTTCCGCGACGGCCAACGCTATCTGCAAACGTGGCACGGCACTCCGGTGAAGCGAGTGGCGAACGACATCGCCAACCCGAAGTTCAGTGCCGGCTATGCGGCCGCGCTGCGCCGGGAGGTCGCCGCTTGGGAAGCCTTGGTGGCGCAGAACATTTTTGCCGGACTCGTCCTGCCGCAGGCTTTTGGTTTTGAGCGCCGCACGATCGTCGAGGGGTACCCGCGAAACGACAGGTTGGCCAACGACCTGCAATTGCGCAACCGCACGCGTGCGGCGCTTGGTCTTGGTACCGAACTCGCGGTTCTCTACGCGCCTTCGTGGCGCGACAGCACCAAGGAAGTCGGCGAAGCCCGAGAACTCGAATCGGTATTCGAGGCCAGCCGCGTCCATGAGGAACTCGGTGCGACTGTGCTGTTGCGCGGTCAGGCAAATATTTCGGTAGCCAAAGTGCAGTCGGGCCAACGCGGAGTCGTTGACGTGACTTCCTACCCGGATCTGCCTGGCTTGATGGCAGCTGCCGACATCCTCATTACTGACCACTCCGCTGCAATGTTCGATTTCTCAGTGACCGGCCGGCCGCAGGTATTCCTGATTCCTCAAGCCGATGAAAACAGTGACAACGATCGGGGCTTCTACCTCGACCTTGCCAATGTCGCTCCGGGTCCGGTTGTGACGACGATGGACGAGTTGATCGAGGCGCTGCGAGACCCAGGTGCCGGGTTCGAATTGAAGCGGGTGGAATTTAAGAAGCAGTTCGCAGCTCAAGACGATGGCGGTGCCGCGCACCGGGTGGTCGACTCTTGGCTCGGCCCGGTCGGCTCGGACTACTGAACGCCTCAGCCGCCGGCTAGACCAAGCAGGTACTTGCCGTAGCCGCTCTTGACGAGCGGTTTGGCAAGGTGAATCAGTTGTTCGCGACTGAGCCAACCTTGACGCCAAGCGATCTCTTCGGGGCACGAAACCTTGAGACCCTGGCGCTTTTCGATCGTTCGCACGAACGCGGTCGCATCGGCGAGGTCGTCAAAGGTTCCGGTGTCGAGCCAGGCAGTTCCACGCGGCAGCACCTCAACTTGGAGCGTGCCTTCGTCTAGGTAACTGCGGTTCAGGTCGGTGATTTCGAGTTCGCCACGAGGCGAGGGCTTCAACGCTCGGGCGCGGTCGACCACGCTGTTGTCGTAGAAGTAGAGGCCGGGAACGGCATAGTTGCTGCGCGGATTGGCCGGTTTTTCTTCCAGCGAAATGGCTCGACCGCCGGCATCGAACTCGACCACGCCGTAGGCGCTCGGGTCGGCGACCTGGTAACCGAACACGGCCGCGCCAACGGTGTGATCGAAGCGCTGCAGGCCGGTCCCGAGGCCAGCGCCGTAGAACAGGTTGTCGCCCAGCACCAGTGCCGCGCCGTTGTCGCCGATGTGGTCCGCACCGATGAGGAACGCTTGGGCGAGCCCGTCTGGGCTCGGTTGTTGGGCGTAGGTCAGGTTGATGCCAAACCGTGAACCGTCGCCGAGCAGTCGACTGAACGCTTCGGCGTCTTGCGGCGTGGTGATGATCAAGATGTCGCGGATGCCGGTCGACATGAGCGTCGACAAAGGGTAGTAGATCATCGGTTTGTCGTAGACCGGGACGAGTTGCTTACTCACGCCCAGAGTGATCGGGTGAAGGCGAGATCCGGTCCCGCCGGCCAAGATGATGCCGCGCATGACCAGCACCCTACTTGGCCGCAGTTGCTGACCGGTGCCGATTCGGCCGGTACGCTCTCGCCCATGCGACGAATGCTTGTAACCGGGGGCGCCGGCTTCATCGGCTCGAACTTTGTTCGACAGGTTGTCGACCGGACCGCCGACCAGGTGACCGTACTGGACAAACTGACCTACGCCGGGAACCGAGAGTCGCTCGCCGGGTTGCCCGCAGAGCGAGTTTCACTCGTGGTCGGTGACATCACCGATGCGGAGTTGGTCAGTTCCTTGGTCGCCGAACACGACGTGGTGGTGCACTTTGCCGCCGAATCGCATAACGACAACTCGCTGCAAGGGCCACGGCCTTTTCTGGACACGAACATCGTCGGCACGTACACCCTGCTGGAGGCGGTGCGCGCGCACGACGTGCGGTTCCACCACGTTTCGACCGACGAGGTCTACGGCGACCTCGAACTCGACGATCCCGAGCGGTTCAGCGAGTCGACCCCGTACAACCCGTCCAGCCCATACTCGGCGACCAAGGCCGGTTCGGACATGTTGGTGCGGGCATGGGTGCGCTCGTTTGGCGTGCGGGCAACGATCTCGAACTGCTCGAACAACTACGGCCCGTACCAGCACGTCGAGAAGTTCATTCCGCGCCAGATCACTGGCTTGATCGACGAGGTTCGCCCGAAGCTTTATGGCGAAGGGTTGAACGTCCGCGACTGGATCCACGTCGACGACCACAACAGTGCGGTCCTGCTGATCATTGCGGGTGGCCAGATCGGCCAGACGTACCTGATCGGCGCCGATGGCGAGAAATCGAACCGCGAGGTGGTCGAGGAGTTGCTCGCCGCCTTTGGGCGCCCAAAAAATGACTTCGAGCACGTGACCGATCGGGCCGGGCACGACCTGCGATACGCGATCGACTCGACGAAACTGCGCACCGAGTTGGGCTGGGAGCCCAAGTTCGCCGACTTCTCCGCCGGTCTGGCCGACACGGTTCGCTGGTACCGCGAAAACGAGCAGTGGTGGCGCCCGGCCAAGGCCGCCACCGAAGCCGCCTACACGAAACTGGGCCAGTGATGCGAGTCGAGTCGACCCCGATTCCGGGGCTGCTGACGGTCGAGTTGGACGTGAATACCGACTCGCGCGGGTGGTTCAAGGAGAACTGGCAGCGCGAAAAGATGGTTGCGGCCGGGCTGCCTGACTTCGGGCCGATCCAACAGAATGTCTCGTTCAATTCCGAGGTCGGCACAATCCGCGGAATCCACGCCGAACCGTGGGACAAATACGTTTCGATCGTCAGCGGGCGGGCGTTCTGCGCCTGGGTAGACCTGCGCGCCGGCGACACTTTCGGGGAAACGTTCTGGACCGAACTCGATCCGAGCAAAGCGATGTTCGTGCCCCGCGGCGTCGCGAACTCTTTCCAAGTACTTGAGGCCGGAACGACCTATTCCTACCTCGTGAACGACCACTGGCAGGCCGACGCGACCTACGCGAATGTGAGCCTGTTCGACCCGGCGTTGGCAATTCCTTGGCCATTGCCGCCGGCAAACGTGTCTGAAAAAGACCAAGCGCATTTGCCGTTGGCGCAGGTGCAACCGATGGCACCTCGGCGCACGGTGGTGATTGGTGCTGGCGGCCAGTTGGGCACGGCGCTTCGTGAAGTGTTGCCGACGGCGGATTTTTACGACTTCCCCGAGGTCGACCTGACTCGCCCCGAAACTCTCGAAACCATCGACTGGTCCGGGGTCGGCACATTGATCAACGCGGCCGCCTACACGAACGTCGACGGCGCCGAAACGCCCGAGGGTCGAAAACTCTGTTGGGCGGTGAACGTCGGTGGCGTCTCGGCGCTGGCGAAGATCGCGATCGAACGCGGCTTGAGGTTCGTGAATGTCTCCACCGACTACGTCTTTGACGGGACGGCCCAGGTTCACGAGGTTGACGAGCCGGTTTCACCGCTCGGCGTTTATGGCCAGTCCAAGGCTGCCGGCGAAGCGATCACCGCCACGGTGCCAAAGCACTATCTGGTTCGTACCAGTTGGGTCGTCGGCGAAGGCGCCAACTTCGTGGCCACGATGCAGCGATTAGCTCGAGACGGAGTGAACCCTGAAGTCGTCGACGACCAGTTCGGCCGACTCACTGCGGCAAGCGACCTAGCCAAGGGGATAGTCGAGTTGCTCGACCAGTCGGCACCGTTTGGAATCCACCACATCACCGGGCGTGGACCGGTCGAATCGTGGGCAGACATCGCCCGGCGAGTGTTCAGCGAGGCCGGCCGCGACCCGGCCGACGTGACTGGCATTTCAACCCAGCAGTACGCCGCCTCGCGCCCGGCCGACCAGCCGAGTGCGCCGCGCCCGAAGTTCTCGACCTTGCGCTTGGCGGACTGAGCCGTCATGGCCCGCCAGCTAACCCCGCTCGAACCGGAGAAGTTCGAGGCGATTTGCGCGCGGCTAGATGACGGGTCGGCCGACCGGGCCGATCTCAAAGCCGCCACCAAACACTTGTTGGCTCTACTTCAACAGCGTGCGCCGGGGCACAGCGTGGAGGTGCGGATTCCGCCGTTCGCCGCGATTCAGTGCATCGCCGGCGCCAGTCATACTCGGGGAACTCCGCCTGCCGTGGTCGAAACTGACCCCGAGACGTGGATTGCGCTAGGTAGGGGGAAGGTGGCTTGGGCGCAGGCGTCCGTTCGCGCCAGTGGGGAACGCTCGGACCTGTCTGCGCTGCTTCCGCTGGTGTGACCGCTAGGGTTTTCGGTATGCGTTTGCGGAACTTCTTTGTCCTTGCCCTGTTGATCCCGGTCTTGGCTGCCTGTGGTGGCAGCAACGACGGCGATAACACGGAGGCGAAAAGCTCGACCCCGACAGTCGCCGAAGGCGAGTGCGCCTATCAGGCTGATGGAACTGCGTCCAAGGAAGCGAAGCTTCCACCTGCAAAACCGATTTCGGCCAGCAAACTCACGGTGGAGACGAACCGCGGCAAGATCGGTCTGACTCTGTTGCCCGAGTCCGCCCCGTGCACCGTCAACTCGTTCGTTTCGCTTGCCCAGCAGGGCTACTTCGATGGCACCAAGTGTCACCGTCTGGTGCCTGGGTTCGTGCTGCAATGTGGTGACCCGAGTGCGACCGGCACCGGCGGGCCCGGTTACCGCTTCGACGACGAGTTGACCGGCGAGGAGACGTACCCGGCGGGCACCTTGGCAATGGCCAACGCCGGTCCTGACACGAACGGTTCGCAGTTCTTCATCGTGCTGGCCGACTCGCAGTTGCCGGCGGCGTACACCGTTTTCGGTTCGGTAGATGCCGATGGGCTGGCGGTTGCCCGCGAGATCGAGAAGGACGGCAACGGCGCTGACGGGGTGGCTCCAGCCAAGGACGTCGTCATCAAATCAGTCTCCTGAACTCGCCCTAACCCAGCAGATAGGCGACGTAGAAACCAGCAGCGGTCGCAATCCCGACCCACCAGCCGCCGTCCCGGTAGGCCTCAGGCAGCAGGGTGTCGGCGAGTACGGCGATCGTCGCGCCGCCGGCGAACGCCTGAACAATGGCGATCGCGCTCGGGCTCATCTGATCGGCACCTGCATGCGCCGCGACCGTGACCGCTACCAAGATCAACGCGACCACACTCCAGAGCACTAGCGCGCGAGTCTGACCGAACTTTGGATCGTCGCGCAGGGTGGCGGCGCTGCCGATTGCCTCAGGCACGTTTCCAATCGCGATCGCGACCAGTAGGACTAGGCCGCCGCCGGCCGAAATCGAAACTCCCATCGCGATGTTTTCGGGGATCCCGTCCAGAACGGCACCCAACATGAGTGACACGCCAACGGCAGACGCGCCCAAGCGGGTGTCCAGCAAATGGTTTGCCACCACGTACGTGGCTGCGCCGAGCATCAGCGCCAACCCTGCGCCTTGGGCGGGTAGGACAGCAAAGGCAGGCCCAAACAACTCCTCTGACGCGGCCGCGATCATTGTGCCGCCGCCGAACGCCATCAGGGCCGCTAAGGCCGCTTTCGGCAGCGCAAAGCGCATGCCGATCCAAGCCCCAAGGACAAGCGGAACGGCCGAACCTAGTCCAAAAAGCAGCGCAGTTCCCATGCGGGCAAACTACCGTGGCTTGACCATCTACACTGGTGTAGTGCCCCGCGGAGATGGTCGCCTTACCCACGACATCGATCCCCATGACGTTGGCCCGCAAGATGCTTGCGGAGTCTTCGGCGTGTGGGCTCCTGGTGAAGAAGTAGCGAAACTGACCTATTTCGGTCTTTACGCGCTGCAACACCGAGGACAAGAGTCAGCCGGAATTGCGGTGAGCAACGGTCGGCAGATCCTCGTCTACAAAGACATGGGCCTGGTGTCGCAGGTATTTGACGAGTCGACGCTCGAGTCGCTCGTCGGCGAAATTGCAATCGGCCACGCGCGCTATTCGACCACCGGTGCGAGCGTCTGGCAGAACGCGCAGCCGACGTTCCGCCCGACCGCTCAAGGGTCGGTGGCACTAGGACACAACGGCAACCTGACCAACACGCACGAGTTGGCCGAACTGTTGGCCGAACGCCTGGCGGGTGACCCGAAGGCTGCCAAGGGCGAGTCCGCCACTTCCGACACGGCCGTGATGGCGTCGCTGCTGGCTTCCTACCCGGACCGGACGGTCGAGGACGCCGCAATGGAGGTCCTGCCCAAACTCAAGGGTGCCTTCAGCCTCGTTTTCATGGACGAATCGACGTTGTACGCCGCTCGGGACCCGCAGGGGATTCGGCCGCTGGTGCTCGGCCGGCTAGAGCGCGGTTGGGTGATCGCCAGCGAAACGGCAGCCCTGGACATCGTCGGCGCGTCCTACATCCGCGAGATTGAACCGGGCGAGTTCGTCGCCGTCGACGAGAACGGTCTGCGCAGCAGCCACTTCGCCGAACCCGCGCCAAAGGGCTGCATCTTCGAGTACGTCTATTTGGCTCGCCCTGACACCACCATCAACGACCAGCGAGTATTCAGCGTTCGAGAACGGATCGGCCGGCTCTTGGCCAAGACCGCGCCAGTTGAAGCCGACCTCGTCATTCCGGTGCCGGAGTCGGGCACGCCCGCGGCGATCGGCTACGCCGAGGAAAGCGGCATCCCGTTCGGCCACGGCTTGGTGAAGAACTCCTATGTGGGCCGAACCTTCATTCAGCCTTCGCAGACCATTCGTCAGTTGGGCATTCGCCTTAAGTTGAATCCGCTGCGCGACGTCATCGCCGGCAAGCGCCTCGTGGTGGTCGACGACTCGATCGTTCGCGGCAACACTCAGCGCGCCCTCGTGCGGATGCTGCGGGAGTTTGGTGCGGCCGAAGTGCATGTGCGTATCTCCAGCCCACCGGTGAAGTGGCCTTGTTTCTACGGCATCGATTTCGCTTCGCGGGCCGAACTAATCGCCAACGGCACCAGCGTCGATGAGATTCGTCGGTCCATTGGCGCCGACAGCCTGTCTTACGTCGAACTCGACGACCTCGTCGCTGCCACGAATGTGCCCAAAGACAACCTGTGCCGGGCCTGTTTCGACGGCATTTACCCCGTGCCGCTCCCCGAAGACGACTTGATCGGCAAGCATCTTCTGGAAATTCCAGAGACCAACATCGAACCGCTAAAGGTGATCCAGTGACCTCGTACGCCTCCGCCGGAGTTTCGATCGAGGAGGGCGACCGCGCGGTCGAACTCATGAAAAAGTGGGTTGCCAAGGCAACTCGTCCTGAAGTCGTTGGCGGGATTGGCGGCTTCGCCGGACTGTTCGATGCTTCGGCGTTGAAGAACTACAACCGTCCGCTGTTGGCCACTTCGGCCGACGGCGTGGGCACCAAAGTCCAGATAGCTCAGCGGATGGACGTACACGACACGATCGGCTTCGACCTGGTAGGCATGCTCGTTGACGATCTCGTGGTGTGCGGCGCCGAACCGCTCTTCATGACTGACTACATCGCGACCGGAAAGGTCGTTCCCGAACGGATCGCCGACATCGTCAAGGGCATCGCAGCCGCTTGCGCCGAGACCGGCACTGCGCTGCTTGGCGGCGAGACGGCTGAGCATCCGGGGCTGCTTGGTCCTGACGAATACGACATCGCCGGTTCGACGACCGGCGTGGTCGAGGCCGACCGACTGCTTGGTGCCGATTTGGTTCGCGAGGGCGATGTCGTAGTGGCGATGGCCTCTTCGGGGTTGCACTCGAACGGCTATTCGCTGGTTCGCAAGGTTTTCTTCGACATCGCCGGCTGGGAGCTGGACCGCGAGGTCGCCGAGTTCGGCAAGACTCTCGGTGAGGAACTGCTCACCCCGACTCGGCTCTACACCAAGCCGTGTCTGGCGTTGGCTGACGCAGTTGAGGTACACGCGATGTCGCACGTCACCGGCGGCGGTTTGGCGGCGAACCTTGAGCGGGTCGTGCCAGCAGGCGTTTCGGTCAGGCTCGACCGTTCCTCGTGGACTCCGCCGGCCGTTTTCTCGGTCGTTGGCGAGGTCGGCCAGGTAAGTCAACAGCACCTCGACCAGGCGCTCAACATGGGCGTTGGCATGGTCGCAGTCGTTGCGGCCGAAGCCGCCGATGCGGCCGTGGCTTTCTTGACAGCTCAGGGTGTCGATTCTTGGGTCATTGGTGAGGTCGGCGCGGCCGATAAATTTGGTCCGAGTGGGTCAGTAACCCTTAGCTGACGCTGATTTTTCACGGTGTATCCGCCGCGGCCACACGCCGAGGCGGGGCCAAGTGATGCATTCTGGGAACCTTTCGGTACGCTGGGTGGCACGATATACGACTACTTAGTGCGAGGGGGTCGAGCCTTATGGGCCGCGGCCGTGCCAAAGCGAAGCAGACCAAGGTCGCTCGCGATCTCAAATACCGGTCTTTCGACACCGATTTCGGTGATCTCGAAAGGGAGCTCCATGGTGAGTCCGGTGAGCCGATTCCAGATCAGTACGCTGATCTTGCGAAACAGTTAGAGGACCCTGCTGCCAGTTGACGCTGGCAGTTGCACTCAGCTAATCGATCAGGGCAGACGGATTTGTGCCAGTCGCCCGATCTGATCCATTCGCTGTTCAGCCTGACGATCTGCGGCTTCGGCCGTCGTGATCGACTCGGTCGCCGCTCGTTCTAGAACGGCCAAGGTCGTATCAAAGATCGACAGCGCCCGGTTCTTTGCGCGTTCGAAGTTGAACCCGTCAGGTTCGAGTTCGTCGGCCACTTGGATCACGCCACCGGAGTTCACGCAATAGTCCGGCGCATAAACAATGCCGCGGTCGGTGAGCAGCTTGCCGATCCCGTCATTGGCCAGTTGGTTGTTCGCCGCGCCGGCGACCACCTTCGCGGTCAGGGTCTGCAACGACGTTTCATTGAGGGCGCCGCCGAGCGCGCAGGGCGCATACACGTCGAGGTCAGCTGCGATGAGGGCCTCGGTCGAGGGGGCTACTTCGACGTTCGCGCCACTAGCGCGCAGTCGGTCGATCGCCTCGGTGTCAACGTCGGTGATTACTACTTGAGCGTCTTCGTCGAGCAAGTGCCGCACTAGGTGTTTGCCGACTTTTCCGACGCCGGCAACGCCGACTCGTTTGCCCGCTAGGTCCGCGGTACCCCAGGTGAACTGTGCTGCTGCTCGCATCCCTTGGTGGACGCCGAAGGCGGTGAGGACGCTGGAGTCTCCCGCCCCGCCGTGTTCGACGGTACGGCCGGTGACGTAGTCGCATTCGCGGGCGATGACGTCCATGTCGGGGCTGAAGGTGCCAACGTCGCAGGCGGTGTAGTAGCGGCCCGCCAGCGACTGCACGAAGCGGCCGTAGGCGCGCAGCATCGCCTCGTTCTTGTCCTTCTTCGGGTCGCCGATGATGACTGCTTTGCCGCCACCTAGATCAAGTCCGGCGAGGGCGTTTTTGTAGGCCATGCCGCGACTAAGATTCAGCACGTCGGCTAGGGCGGCGGCTTCGCTGGCGTAGGGATAGAACCGAGTGCCGCCAAGACCGGGGCCCAATGCAGTCGAGTAGAGCCCGATGATTGCCTTTAAGCCGGATGCTTGGTCGTGGCAGAAAACAACTTGTTCGTGTCCGCTGCCAAAGCAGCTGAGTTCGCTGGAGGTGTCAGTCATGGTTCCTTCTTCCTAGGCTCGGCAAGGTTGTCGCCGCGGCCCGAATCGGTGTAGCGGCCGGGGGTGTTGGCCACTTCTGCTGATGCTACTCGCGTTTGCTGGTTCGGGCATTTACTGAGGTTGACGTTTTGTCACCGCGCGGCCACGGCCTAACGGCGTGGATGTTTTCAGAAAGAAGAGCGAACAACCTATTTACTTCGAACGTATGTTCGATTAGACTCGGGTTATGAATTCCGATCCGCGGCTCGCCGAATCGTGGCTGAGTGGCGCCCCCGAGTCGCTTGATGCGGTGCGGGCCGCGGATCTGGATTCACTTACCGCCGAAGAGTTGGTTCGGTTCGCTGCTCACGGTCAGGCGATTGTTCGAGCAGCTCAGGCGATGTGTCTTGCGTTGACTTCTGCTGGTGCGCGCAAAGACGCGCACAAGGCGGCTGGCGCTGGGTCGATGGCGTCGCTCGTCGCTACGGAGGCTGGGCTTTCTCGTAGGGGTGCGGCGAAGCATCTGAAACTCGCTGCGCAACTTGATGAGGCGCCGGTGTTGGCCGGTTAGCTCTCTAAACCTGGGATGAGTACCGACAAGGCCGAAGTGGTCGCCAAAGCCCTCGCTGATCTGCCGGTTGATCTTTCGGCGGCTGAACGTTCCGCGGTCGAAACCGATTTGGCTGAGGCCGCGCCAGGCATGCTGCTTGAGCAGCTCCAACACAAAGCAAAACGCGCGGTTGAGGTCGTTGATCGTGAACGCGCCGACCGGATCGAAAACCAAGAGTTGGTTCGTCAAGAAGAAGCCGCGGTCCAGTCGGCCGAGTTCTGGATGACCCGACCCGACGAACAAGGCATGGTCAAAGGCGGGTTCATAGTGGACGCGTTGACCGCCGACATGCTCCGCTCGGCTCTGGAAGCGAAAACCAGTCCACGGCGCCGCAACTCGACTCTTGATACCGATACTGGTGAACTGACTTTCGAAGACGCGACCCTCGATACGCCGCCGTCTTATAAGGAACGCGCCGGGAACGCATTCGCCGACCTGCTGCGGCACCTGCCGACCGGCGAGTTCGGCAACCACGGCGGCGTCGCCGCCACCCTGATGATCACGATTAGTGAAGACTCGCTGCGGGGCCGCTGCGACACTGCCGGCGTAACCGAACACGGGACACGGGTTTCGGCCAAGCAGCTACGGCAACTCGCTTGTGGCGCCGGCGTCTTGCCAGCAGTGCTCGGCACCGAATCGCAAGTCCTAGACCTTGGGCGCACCCAGCGACTCCACAGCCCAGCCCAACGACGAGCCCTCGCCCACCGCGATCTTGGTTGTGCGTTCCCGGACTGTGACCGCCCGCCCGGCTGGACCGAAACCCACCACATCAGATCTTGGCTCCACGACGGACCAACCGACCTGGACAACGGCGTCCTCCTCTGCGGCCACCACCACCGACAAATCCATCACTCGGGTTGGCGAATCAAACTCAACCCGAGAGACAAGCGACCAGACTTCTACCCACCAGGCAAACAAACACCCGTCAGAAACACCAGATACCGGCCACTGGTCGCTTGAAAGCTCGATCGGAATGAATCTAAGAATGTTCCATGGGAGGCGTGTTGCCTGTGCTGCCTATGAATCTGCCCTAATTGCTCGGTAGGCTTTAGTTGTCGCCGAAGGCGTAAACCGAGAGGAACATCGCAATGGGTAAGAGCAAGACTGAAAAGAAGCTCGAGTCGAAGGTCCAAGACCTGAAGACTCAACTCAAGAAGGCGACGAAGTCCGCCGAGGCCGAGCTCAAGAAGGCGCGAAAGAATGCCGAGAAGGACACGGCTAGGCAGGTAGAAAAGGCTTCCAAGGCCGCAGCCAAGGAAGTGGCAAAGCTCAAGGCAGAGTTGGCCAACGTATTGGCTTCGTCTGCCAAGCAGATTGATGAATTGACTGCCACCGTTTCCAAACTCAAGTTTGAAATTAGCGAAGCGGCAAAGAGCGGGCTGAAGTCCCCAGTTGCGGCCCCAGCCAAGAAGACGGCCGAATCGGCGCCACTGACACCGGCGACGGGATCAACCGCAGCCAAGAAGGCTCCAGTCAAGCGGGCTCCGGCTAAGGCCGCGCCGGTAGCGAAGAAGGCTCCGGTCAAGCGGGCTCCAGCCAAGACGGCGCCTGTTGCGAAGAAGGCTCCGGTCAAGAAGGCAGCTGTTGCGAAGAAGGCTCCGGTCAAGAAGGCAGCTGTTGCGAAGAAGGCTCCGGTCAAGAAGGCAGCTGTTGCGAAGAAGGCTCCGGTAGCGAAGAAGGCTCCGGCGACCTCGCCTGCGGCCAACTGATTTCGTCCGAGTCGGGCCAAGGCCCGCAGCGCAAGGTCAGCCCCGGCGGTCGACCTTGTGCTGCGCGGCTTGGGCCACCGGCTTTATGACCATAAGGTCGATGTCGACGTGGCTCGGCCGGGTCGCCACCCAACAGATCGCATCGGCGATGTCTTCGGCCACGAGCGGCTCTGCCACTCCGGCATATACCGAGTCGGCTCGGCCCTGGTCGCCGGCGAACCGGGTGAGACTGAACTCTTCGGTCTTGACCATGCCGGGGGCTATCTCGGTGATTCGTACCGGTTGACCGTTCAGTTCCAGTCGTAGCGTTTCAGTCACTGCGGCCAACGCATGCTTGGCCGCGGTGTAACCGCCGCCGCCCTCATAGGTGATGTGACCGGCGGTGGAACCGACGTTGATGATTACGCCGGCGCCAGAGGCGATCAGCGCTGGCGTGAGCGCCTTCGTTACCGAAACCGTGCCCAGCACGTTCGTTTCATACATCCAGCGCCAGTCGTCCAAATTGGCCTCGGCCACCGGGTCCAAGCCAAGCGCACCGCCTGCGTTGTTGACCAGCACGTCGAGACGACCACCCACTGTTTGCGCCAAGGCCGACACCGACTCCGGATCGGTGATGTCGCATTGAACTGCGGTAGCGCCGATTTCGGCGGCCAGAGCTTCAAGTCGCTCGGCTCGCCTGGCGGCCACGAACACCGAGTACCCGGCCTCAGCTAGGGCGCGCGCGGTGGCCGCGCCGATGCCGCTGCTGGCCCCGGTCACGACGGCAGTCTTTCGGGCTTCAGAAGTGCTCATGTCGACATCGTCTCAGGTGGCGCTCGCGGACACCGAATGTGCGTCTGCGTGTCAGAATGGGGCATATGGGTCAGATCAAGCGAGTGGCGATGCTGTCAGCGCACACCTCGCCGCTGGACCAACCCGGCACCGGCGACGCCGGTGGCATGAACGTTTACGTACTTGAGTTGTCGCGTCGACTTGCTGCCCGCGGCATCGAAGTGGAGATCTTCACCCGCGCGACTTCTAGGCACCTAGACCCCGTGGTCGACCCGGCCGACGGGATTAGGGTCCACCACGTCGCTGCCGGCCCGTTCGAAGGTTTGGCGAAAGACGACCTGCCCAGTCAGATGTGTTCCTTCGTTCGTGATGTGCTGAGAGTGGAGGCCAATCATGAGCCCGGCTACTTCGACCTCATCCACTCCCACTATTGGCTGTCGGGGCAGGTGGGCACGGTGCTGCGCGAACGCTGGGGTGTGCCACTGGTTCACTCGATGCACACAATGGCCAAAGTCAAAAACGCGGCACTTGCCGACGGCGATCGACCCGAACCGGTCGGTCGGCTCGCCGGCGAGGAAGAGATCGTCCGACTCGCTGATCGGTTGATCGCCAATACGAGCGAGGAACGCCGTGAGCTCGTAAACCTTTATGACGCAGACCCCAATCGAGTCGATGTCGTCCACCCAGGGGTAGATCTTGACGTGTTTTCCCGTTCCAACGAGGCAGCCGAACCGCCGCTGATTGTGTTCGCTGGCCGCATCCAGCCACTGAAGGCACCTGACATCGTGCTGCGCGCCTCGGCATTGCTTGAAGTTCCACACCGCGTGGCGATCATTGGTGGCGCTTCAGGTAGTGGTCTTGACCGCCCGACCGAACTGGCCGATCTGGCCGCCGAACTTGGGATCGGCGACCGAGTCGAATTCGTGCCAACAGTCACTCAAGCTGAACTGGCCGACTGGTATTCGCGGGCGGCCGTAGTGTGCGTGCCGTCGTACAACGAGTCATTCGGGCTGGTAGCAATCGAGGCTCAAGCCTGCGGCACGCCAGTAGTTGCCGCGGCCGTCGGCGGACTAACGACGGCGGTCGTTGACCAAGTGACCGGGACCTTGGTCGACGGGCACGACCCGGCCGACTATGCCCAAGCGATCCGGCCATATCTGACCGATGCGGTACTACGCGCTGAGGTGGGCGAAAAAGCCGTCCGGCACGCCGAGTCATTCGGTTGGAGCGCGACCGCAGACCGGACCTTGGAGGTCTATCAAGCGGCAATGCGTAGTAACAGCCAAGAGCGTGAGTCGAGTCGATGATGACGGCGCAAGAAACGATCGCGTCGACCCTAACCGCGGCCGGACTGGAGTTCACGCGACACGGTGAATCGGTTTTTGAAGTCGAACTGCCTGGTGTCCGGAAGCTCAAAACGACGTGCCGCCTAGAGGTTGGGCCGCATGCGCTTAGCGTCCACGCATTCGTCGCGCGCAATCCAGACGAGAACCACGCTGCGGTCTACCGCTGGCTACTGGAAAAGAACCTGAAACTTTATGCGGTGGCATTCGCGGTCGATTCGGCCGGCGATATTTACCTTGACGGACGGTTGCCGCTCGATTCGGTGACTCCGGCCGAACTCGATCGGTTGCTTGGGTCGGTGCTCACCTACGCGGACGAGTCTTTCAACACGATTCTCGAACTTGGCTTCGCCTCATCGATCCGTAAGGAATGGCAATGGCGCGAGTCGCGGGGCGAATCCACCGCGAATCTAAAGGCCTTCGAGCACCTGCGCCCGACGGATTGAACCGGCTTTGGTCGTGGCCGTAACGTTGGCGCCGTGAAAGCCATCGTTTTTGCCGACGTGACCGATGCCTGGTCGTATGTGGGGTCCGTTCGCTTTGAGCGCGCCGCGGCTTTGTATTCGATCGTTACCGGCCAAGCGATCGACATCTCCTACCGGGCGGCCACTTTCACGCCTGATCCTGGCGCAGTAGATGTCGTTTCGGCTGCGCGAATCAGCGGGATCGACTTGAACCTAGAAGACGTTGTCGCGGCAGATTCAACCGACGCTTGGCGAGTGCTTACCTGGGCTCGGTCGGTCAGTCCGGAAATCCAGCGCGACCTACTGTTCGAACTCTGGCGGGCGCACTTCCTAGAAGGCGCCGACATCGCCGACGATTTCGTGCTCGCCAGTAGGGCGGCACTGGCCGGACTCGAACTTGAGACGGCCGAGGCGCTGCTCGCCAGCCCCGAGTTCGAGTCCGAAGTCCGCGATCAACGCGAAACCGCGGCCGCGATTGGGGCCGAACATGCCCCATTCGTTGTCGTAGAGGCGACTCACACGATCGCTGGAGTTCACTCCCAAGACGACTACCTACGCGCTCTGCAGGAGATCTCGGCGCAGCATTAGGCTTGGGCCATGAGCACCTTGGTCCTGCTGCGACACGGTCACAGCGAGTGGAATGCGAAGAACCTGTTCACCGGTTGGGTCGATGTCGACCTCAACGAGCAGGGAGTCCAAGAGGCGCTGCGTGCGCCTGAACTCCTGCGTGAGGCCGATATTTTTCCCGACATCCTGCACACTTCGCTGCTGCGTCGAGCAATCCGTACCGCACAGATCGTCTTGGACGGCCTAGACCGGCACTGGATTCCGGTGCAGCGTTCTTGGCGGCTGAATGAACGCCATTACGGCGCACTGCAGGGCAAGGACAAGAAGGCGACCTTGGCCGAGTTTGGCGAAGAGCAGTTCATGACTTGGCGCCGCTCGTACGCGATCGCGCCGCCAGAGTTGGCCGATGACTCTGAGTTCAGCCAAGCAGGTGATGCTCGCTACGCCGACTTGCCGAGCGAACTCCTGCCCCGTTCGGAGTGCCTGTCCGACGTGCTCGACCGGATGCTGCCGTACTGGTACGACCAGATTGTGCCTGACCTAAGAGCCGGCAAGACCGTTTTGGTGACTGCGCACGGCAACTCGCTGCGGGCCTTGGTGAAGCACTTGGACGGCCTCGGCGAAGATGAGATCGTCGGCCTGAACATCCCCACGGGCATCCCGCTCGTCTACGAACTTGACGAGGACTTGAAGCCGGTTCAGCGCGGCGGTCAATACCTGGACGCCGAGGCTGCCGCCGCGGCGATTGCCGCGGTAGCCAGTCAAGGCCGCTGAAACGAAACGCGAAGTTTCAGGCGTACTTGTAGCCCAGGCCGCGCACCGTGGTGAGTGTGCGCGGGTGGGCGGGGTCTTCTTCGAGTTTGGAGCGAAGGCGTTTGACGTGGACGTCCAGCGTTTTGGTGTCACCGACGTAGTCGGCTCCCCAAACTCGGTCGATTAGTTGACCGCGAGTCAAAACTCGGCCGGAGTTACGCAGGAAGTACTCGAGCAGCTCGAACTCCTTGAGCGGGAGTTTGACGTCCTCGCCGTCGACTGAAACAAGGTGGCGGTCAACGTCCATCCTCACTCCGCCTACTTGAAGCACCGCATCCAAATCGACTTCTTCGGGCACGCCGCGGCGAAGAACCGCGCGTATCCGGGCGACAAGTTCGCGTGGAGAGTAGGGCTTGGTGACGTAGTCGTCTGCACCCAACTCCAGGCCGACTACTTTGTCGACCTCGGTGTCTTTGGCGCTGACCATGATGATCGGCACGGCCGAAGTTTGGCGGATTGTTCGGCAAACCTCGGTGCCTGAAAGGCCGGGCAGCATCAGGTCTAACAAGATGATGTCCGCTCCGCTGCGGTCGAACTCAGTTAGCGCGTCTGGCCCGGTTTCGGCGACGGCGACTTCATAGCCCTCTTTTCGCAGGACGTACGACAATGCTTCGCTGTAACTTGCCTCATCTTCAACGATCAGGACTTTGGTCACTCGTATTCTCCTTCATCGACGTCCCATGCTGGCAGTACCAGCGTGAAGGACGACCCGAGGTCCGGTTCGCTCCAGACCTCTACTGAGCCGCCGTTACTTGCGGCGACATGTTTGACAATTGATAGACCGAGCCCAGTTCCGCCGGTTGCGCGGGCGCGCGCCGGATCGACTCGGTAGAACCGTTCGAAGATTCGTTCCTGCTCTTCGGGAGGGATACCGATCCCGCGGTCCGAAACTGTGATCCGGACGTCGTCGTCTTCACGCACTGCCTTCACCGATACGGCCGATTCGGTCGGGCTGTACGTGACGGCGTTTTCAACTAGGTTGCTGACTGCCGCGTGCAGTTCTGCCCGGTCACCACGAACGAAAAGGTCCGGCTCGCACTCTTGGGAGAGTTTGATCTGGCGTGACTGGGCGTCGGTTTGCGAATGCTCGATCGCTTCACCAACGAGTTCACCGACTTTGATGGCCGTCTGATTTTCGCTGGCCACGTCCGATTGCAGTCGGGACAAGTCGATGATCTGTTGAACGAGCCGAGTTAGCCGGTCACTTTCGGTTCGCATTCTGGCCGAGAAGCGTTCAACTGCCTCGGGATCATCCTTGGCTTCGCCGACGGCCTCGGCGAGGAGGTTGATCGCACCAATCGGGGTCTTTAGCTCGTGGCTGACGTTCGCGACGAAGTCACGACGTAGCGCCTGGACTCGCTCCTCGTCGGTGCGATCCTCCACCAGCGCGAGCGTTAGTCCGTTGGGTAGTGGGGCCACGCGAGCGCGAACGAAGATAGGCGCTCGGCGGCGAACCCGAATCTCAAACTCGGCCTCGCGAACTTCGCCGTCGCGCCGTACCTGGCGAACTAGGTCAAGGAGTTTTTCGCTGCGCAGGTGATCGCCCGAGACTAGGCCCAGAGCGACGGCCGGGGCAGACGAGCGAAGCACTTTTTCATCACTGCCCATCACCACGGCCGAGGAACGCAGAACAGAAAGCACGGTGTCGATTTCCGGAGGAACTTCGGGGGTGGGGGCCTGCGGAATTTCGGTTTGACTGCGTTCGGAGTAGCGCCACCAAAAGGTGACGAGGGCGCCAACGACGATGCCGGCGGCGCCGACCAGAATCTCAGAAACCTCCACGAGTCGATCGTAGGCGGCAAATTGCAAAAGGCCACTATCGCCGGGGCAGATCGTGTCATGGTTTCGACTGCCGTTCACCTTTAGTTCATCGCAGGTCGCCCCCTATTCACTTAGGCGGCATAACGTCAGCCCTATGCGCGACCAGTACTACGAGCACCTCGACCAGATTGTCGACGACCTCGTCATCATCATCGACCAAGTGCGTTCTGCTGTGGCCTTGTCTACCGAAGCCTTGCTTAACGCCGACGCCATCAAAGCCGAGCAGGTGATCGAGTCGGAGACCAAAATCGAAGAGTCGATCGACGAGGTGGAGGAGCGTGCCCTGATCCTGTTGGCAACCCAACAGCCGGTCGCCACCGACCTTCGCCAACTCGTCTCGACCCTGCGGATGGTTGCCGACCTTCAACGAATGAGCCACCTGGCGGTTCACGTTTCGAAGATCGCCCGCCGCCGGATGCCGTACGCCGCCGTGCCAGCCCCGGTACAGCCACTGATTCGAGATATGGCAAAGGTGGCGGACTCGATGATCGGGTCGGCCTCGCGAATCGTCTCGAACCGCGACTTGGCCGCCGCCGCCGAACTCGAACTCGAAGACGACGAGATGGATCGTCTGCGTAAGGAACTATTCCGGGTGCTGCTAGATGGCGAGTGGGACCACGGTGTCGACACCGCAATCGACCTGGCACTACTCGGCCGGTACTACGAGCGGGTCGGCGATCACGCCGTCAACATGGCTCGTCGAGTCGTCTACCTGGTTACTGGCGAACTTCCGATCAGTTGAACTAAAACTCCAGCTCATACAAAACGAAAGGCCCGGGCAGAGAATCTGCCCGGGCCTTTCGTTTTGTCTAGTTCCGATTCACTCGCCCTCAGGCGCTGCTTCGGTTGCCTGGGTCTTGGTCGATTCTTTCTTCTTGGCCGGCTTGGTAGCCACGTCGGCGTACATCTTGGTGCGCTCGACCACGGGGACCTCGAGCGAGGCGACGTCGCCGCTTGCGCTTTCGAAGGTGACGGTTACGACAGCGCCTGGTTCGACCGTTTCCATCTGGATGAAGAATTCACCGTCGGCGCCCAGAGTCTTGAGTTTGTTCGCTTCGAGTTCGATCGGCGCGTACGGCGGGAACGAAGCTGTTGTTGCGCCGCTGGTAACCGAGAGTTGAATGATCTTCTGCGGTTCGGCCGACAGCAGCGCGCCGGAGAACGTCGCGCTTGGCATCTTGCCGTCGCCTTCGTCGTTTGCGACGAAGAGGCCGTTGTAGACGTGGATTGGCCCGGTGCGCAGGTTTGACCCGACACCAGCCTGGTACTGCTGGTTCGTCTGGGCATTGAAACTAGTTCCACAAGCCGAAAGGGCAAACGGAGCGGCAACGGTCAAAGCGATGGCGGCAATAGTGCGACGTGATCTCACCTCGGCATCGTACCGGGAGTGTGCCCCCAGATTCCACGGTGGGATTCCTCTGGGCGGGTTCTGTTATTCTGGTCACCTAGGAAAGGTGCATTCTCCATGGCTTTCACTGTCGGCGAAACCGTTGTGTATCCCAATCACGGCGCTGCAGTCATCGAAGACATCGAGATTCGGGCAATCAAGGGCGAGGACCGCACGTACCTCGTTCTCCGGATCATCGCTCAGAACGATCTTGTTGTACGTGTGCCTGCTGACAACGTAGACCTGGTGGGGGTCCGCGACGTGGTTGACGAGGCTGGTTTGGAACGAGTTTTCAGCGTTTTGCGTGCTGAACACGTGGAAGAGCCAACTAACTGGTCGCGTCGCTACAAGGCGAATCTAGAGAAGCTTCACTCCGGTGACGTTTTGAAGGTTTCAGAAGTTGTCCGCGACCTTTGGCGTCGCGATCGCGAGCGGGGCCTGTCCGCTGGCGAAAAGCGGATGTTGTCAAAGGCTCGTCAGATTCTCGTGTCCGAACTCGCGTTGGCCGAAAAGACCAACGAGGACAAGGCCGAGATTCGTCTCGACGAAGTGCTTGCTTCCTGACTCAGGACTTTCGGACGCCCGGCTTCGGCCGGGCGTTCGTCATTTCTGGGGCCTGACTCAAAAAACCATTGCGACGGCAATCGCGGCGATGCCTTCACCACGACCGGTGAGGCCTAGTCCGTCTGTGGTGGTGGCAGAAAGTGAGACCGGCGCACCGATGGCTGCCGAAAGCACTGCGACTGCTTCGTCGCGGCGGCCAGCCAGTCGGGGTTCGTTCCCGATTAGCTGGACGCTCACGTTGCCGATGGTCAGGTCGGCCTCGCGGACGAGTTCTGCGGTGGCTCGCAGGAACTCCACGCCGGCAGCACCGGCATAGCGAGGGTCGGCAGTACCAAAACGACTGCCGATGTCGCCGAGCCCAGCCGCGGCCAGGACCGCGTCAACCATCGCGTGCGCGACGCAGTCGCCGTCGGAGTGGCCGGCCAGCCCGCGGGGGCTGTCGGGCCAATGTAGGCCAGCAACCCACAGTGGTTGGCCTTCGGCGAGTTGGTGGACGTCGGTACCGATGCCGACTCTGGGGGAGTGCACGGTTAGAACGTTAGCCCCATCGAGGTCGGCGCGATGACATAAGCGATTCCGCCACTGCCGCGCAGCCAAGCCCGTTCGAACTGGGCACGATCATAAATTCGCCGCACTTGGGTGTTGGTTTTGCCGGCCGGGTCGTTGACGATTACCTGGCCGGTCGAAGTGAAGCCTCGCACGACAATCAGGTGCCCAGGGGTGGCACTGATCGGCGCTCCAGTTAGTTCGCCCTTTTTGAAGGCGACCGAAACCACGACCGGAACTTTCTTGTTGATGAGTGCTTCGACGTCTCGCAGGTCTGGCAGGCGTTGGACGACGGCTTCAGTGCCGTACCGGGAGGCATAGGCAGTGTTGAAGGGCCAAGTTCCGGTCCCGCGGTAGGCCGAATCGTAGGTGTAGCGCGCGGCGTGATCTACGGTCCCATCTGGGCCTTTTGCCCACGAGTACTGCTTTGCAGTCGGGCCGAGGCCGTAATACCTCAGCACCATCGAGGTTGAGGTGGGTGAGCACCAGGCCTGACCTCCGCCGCCGTACTTCGGGAAGTGGCCAGTGTGAATCATTTGCGAGTACGCCGGGACCGCAAGGTCTACCTGCTTGGTCATCGTCGTTTTTGAAACCGCAGTCGTCTTGGTCGTGTAGGTCGACCAGACTCCCGCCACCCCATTTAGGATCGGGCTTTTGATCTTGGCGTTCTTCCGGTTCAAGGTGACCCGAATCTGCCAACCGGTGAAGGATTTGCCGTTGCGGGCGTTCACAACGTCGGTGTCAACCCAGACCAACGAATCAGTCTGCTTCGAATAGGTGGTTCGCTTCCCACCAGAAAGCCCGTGGCGCCACTGGGCCAGGTTCTTCCATTTGGTGATCGTTTTGCCGTTCTTGAACCGTGCTTGAATGACCAACCAACTGCCGTCGGGCATCGTTTTGGCATTCCACGATGGGGCCAAGGACTTGGCGGCTGAGGCCGGCACCCACGGGCTTTGCCAAGTGCCGGACAGCTTCTTGGTCGGGAGTTGGTAGTTGGGCTCCCAGCGGCTCAACTGCGGCTTCGGGTAAGAGGCGGCTTGAGCCGCGCTAGGCAGCGTGAGGTTCGAAGTGAGGACAGCGGCGAGAACGGCCGCGACGGGGAAGAGTCGACGGAACACCAAATCAGGCTAAGTGAAAAGAGTGAACAATGGTAGGGAAGTGACGATATGCCCTTGGCGGCAGTTGGTTCGAGACCACCTGTGGGGCCGATAGGCTAGGGGGGTGACGCTGCACCTCTTCGACTCCGCCACCCGGCAGACCCGACCCCTTGACCTGGTTCAGCCGGGCAAAGTAGGTATCTATCACTGTGGCCTGACTGTGCAGGGGCCGCCGCATATCGGGCATATCCGCAAGGAAGTCGTTTTTGACGTCCTGCGTCGCTGGCTCGAACGCTCTGGCCTAGAAGTCACCATCGTGGCGAACGTGACCGATATCGACGACAAGATCCTCGCCAAAGCTGAAGAAACGGGCGAGCCATGGTTCGCGGTCGCCTACCGCAACGAGCGTGCCCTGCACGCGGCATACGAGGTGCTCGGTTGCACGCCACCCACTTATGAACCTCGCGCCACCGGTCACGTGCCCGAGATGATCGAAATGATGCAGACCCTGATCGAGCGTGGTCATGCCTACGTCGCCGACGACGATTCTGGCGACGTCTACTTCGATGTTCGGTCTTGGGCTGACTATGGCGAACTGTCCAACCAAAAGATCGACGACATGCAAGAGTCGCCCGACGCCCCGGTTGCTGGCAAGCGTGACCCACGCGACTTCGCGCTCTGGAAAGGTCACAAGGCAGGCGAGCCCGAATCGGCCTCGTGGCCAACTCCGTGGGGCCGCGGCCGGCCTGGCTGGCACCTCGAGTGCTCTGCCATGGCCGCCAAATACCTAGGCACCGAGTTCGATATCCACGGCGGTGGCCTCGACCTGCGGTTCCCGCACCACGAAAACGAACTCGCGCAGTCGCGAGCGGCTGGCCAGAAGTTCGCACGCGTTTGGATGCACAACGCGATGCTCAATCTGGGCAACTCCAAAATGAGCAAGAGCGTGGGAAACACACTGATGGTCAGCGAGGTCGTAAAGCGCGTGCCGGCGATCGCCTTGCGTTACTACTTAGTCGCGGCGCACTACCGCTCGATCATCGAGTACAGCGAGGCCTCGCTGTCCGAGGCTGCGACCGCCTTTGAGCGGATCGAGGGCTTCTGCAAGCGGTCGGCCGAACTGGTCGGCGAAGGCGAGCCAACTCAAGTGCCAACTGAGTTCGCGGTGGCGATGGATGACGATCTGTCGGTGCCAGCAGCCTTGGCGGTGCTGCAGAAATCGGTCGGCGAAGGAAACAAACTGCTCGCGGGCGGCGCCAGCCCAGAATTGGCGCAAATCTTGGGTCAGGTCCGCGCAATGCTGGCCGTCCTTGGCTTAGACCCGTTCACTTGGGCTGGTAGCGAGGCGGGCCAATCGGGCGCCGACGAGGCGTTGGCGCAACTAGTGCCCGCGATTCTGGCCGAGCGAGCCGAAGCCAAAGCAGCAAAAGACTGGGCGCGAGCAGATGCTCTGCGCGACAAACTAACCACAGCGGGAATTGAAATCGAGGACACTGCCTCGGGCGCCCGCTGGAATCTGAAGGGTGGCCGATGATGGCCGGAAATAGCCAGCGCCGAGGCGCAATCAAAAAGACCGGAAAGGGCAACCCGACCGCGGGCTCAGGTGGCCGTCGCCGCCAAGGGCTAGAGGGCAAGGGGCCGACGCCCAAGGCCGAAGATCGGCCGTATCACAAGAAACACAAGATGGCCAAGGCTGCCGATAAGCGTCAGTCCGGCCGGCCTCGTCGCCGTTCCGAAGAGGGCGGGCCAGAACTGGTGGTCGGGCGCAACTCGGTAGTTGAGTTGTTGCGCGCGAAGGTGCCGGTGCTGTCGTTGCAGGTTGCCGAAGGGATCGATCGCGACGATCGGATCCGCGAGATCTTCCAGTTGGCCGCCGATCTACATGTGCCGTTGCTTGAGGTGCCCCGAAACGAGCTCGACCGGATCACCTCGGGTGCGGTCCATCAAGGAATCGCGGCCAAACTCGCGGCTTATGAGTACGCCGACCCCGATGACCTGCTCGAACTTGCCGCCGAACGCGGTGAGGCTCCGTTGATCGTGATCCTCGACGGCATCACCGATCCGCGAAACCTCGGCGCGATTGTTCGCTCCGCCTCTGGCTTTGGCGTGCACGGAGTCGTTATCCCCGAGCGCCGCGCCGCCCATATGACGGCCGCTGCTTGGAAGACTTCAGCCGGTGCGGCCGCGCGGGTGCCGGTTGCTCGCGCGACCAACTTGAACCGCCAAATCAAGGCCTATCAAGACGCCGGTCTGATGGTGATCGGTCTGGCCGCCGATGGCGACATGCAGTTGCCTGACTTAGATCTGGCCGAAGGCCCCTTGGCCGTCGTGATCGGCAGTGAAGGCAAAGGCCTGTCGCGTCTGGTCGGCGAAAACTGCGACCAATTGGTTTCGATTCCGATGGCCAGCGACCTTGAGTCGTTGAACGCTTCGGTCGCGGCGAGCATCACCCTCTACGCGATCAACCAGACTCGCGGCTGAAGGACGTTTTGCCTTCAGTCGCCGAGCACTTGGTCGAGGTAGTCGTTGGTGAATCTGCGCTCTGGGTCGAGTTGGTTGCGCACGGCAACGAAGTCGTCGAATCGTGAGTACACGGTGCGGAAGTAGTCCGAGGTCAGGGTGTGCATTTTGCCCCAGTGCGGCCGACCGCCGTGCGCGGTGAAAATGTCCTGCATCGCGTTGAAATAGCGCGTCGGGTCGACGGTGTGGAACTGATGCGCGGCGAGGTAGACGTTGTCGCGATCATGGGCGGTGGACAGCCAGATGTCGTCTGCGGCAGTGAAGCGCACCTCGACCGGGAACGAAACCTGCTCGTCGGTCTTGGCGAACCACGCTTGCATCTGACTAATCGCTTCGGCGGCTGCGGCCCGCGGCAGCGCGAACTCCAACTCGCGGAACTTGACGTCGCGCGGCGAGATGAACACCTTGTGTGAGGTGTCGGTGTATTCGCGAGCGCCAAGCAACGACCCCGAAATGTTGTTGATTCTCGTAACCAAGTTGGGTCGCTTGGCAGCGACACGTTGCACCCGCTCGTAGAAGGTGTTCGACAAGAACTCGTCTTCGAGTTTGTGTCGCCACTTCGGCAGCGGAGACTTCGCCGTTCCTTCGGGTACGCGGTTGTTCCGCTTCGTCAGGGCCTTGTTCGTGTTCGGAAAAAAGAAGAACTCGAAATGGTCGTTGTCGTCGGCGAAAGAGTCCAGGTCGGCCAGCACGTCCGTCAGCGCCATTGGCTGTTCGCGGGCATTTAGCAAAAATGCCGGAACACACTGCAAGGTGAGCTCGGTGACGATGCCTAGGGCACCGAGCCCGACTCGGGCAGCGTTGAACAATTCGTGGGTCTGGTCGATTTCGAGTACGTGACCGTCAGCGGTGACCAACTGCAGCGCGGCGATTGCTTTGGCGATACCGAAAAGCTTCGACCCGGTGCCGTGAGTGCCGGTCGAAGTGGCTCCGGCCATCGACTGCGGGTCCACGTCACCCATATTCGGCAGCGCCAAACCGAGCGGGTCCAGTCGCCGATTCAGGTCGTGCAGCGAGATTCCCGCCTGAACTCGAACTAGCCCGGTTTCGGTATCCACGGCCAACACGCGATTCATTCGGTTCAGCCGAAGTTGAACGCCGTCGGCCTGAGCGATCGGGGTGAAGGAGTGGCTGGCGCCGACTGCTTTGACGCGCCGGTTCGACGTAACCAAACTGACGACTTCGTCGGTTGAGGAAGGTTGGGCAAGCAACTGCGGGCTGTTGGAGACGTTTCCGGCCCAGTTGGTCCAAGTGCTCATCCGAAGTTCTTTCCTTCCCCGCGGTAGGTCGGAACCATCCTGACGCCGCCGGCAGCGTCCACGATTGCGACCTGGTTGAAGCGTTCACACATTTCACCGGCTTTAGCGTGCCGGAACAGGACCCGGTCGCCGATGGCGAGCGACTTCGCCGACTTGCCGTGCAGCGGGGTTTGCACCTCGCCGGCACCCTCGGCGCCGTAGAGCTCCAGCCCGTGGGGCCAAACCGGAGTTGGCACTCGCGAATCCCCAGCCGGACCCGAAGCGATGTAGCCGCCACCGAAACAGGTCGCCGCATCTGTGCTCGGCTTGCGCACCACCGACAGGGCGAAGAACGCGGCCGGCCTCGGAGCGAAGTCGCGGTAGTGGTCGAACAGGGTCGGCACGAACAGACCAGAGCCGGCAGCCAGTTCGGTGATATTCGGATCGTCTCGCCACACGTCGAGGCTGCCGGTGCCGCCAGCATTTACGATCTCCAAGTTGGTCATTTGGGAGACCGCTTTGACGATCCGCTTTCGCCGCCGGCGAAGTTCGGCCGCGGACCGGGCCTTTACGATTTTGATTGCCGGGCCGCTGTCGGGCATGCCGGCTATTTGGGCGTCATAGAACATCAGCCCGACCAGGTCGAAACCGCGGCGAGCAGCGATCTGACTGGCGATCTTCTTGGTTTGGCCGGTGGTGTGCACGGGCGACCGATGTGCACCCAGATGGGCACCGAGAAGGCGGAGCGATGAGTCAACGTCCAAGCAAACCCGAATGGGCGGGTGGTCGTTACCCACGAATGAGTCGATCAGGTCCAAGGCCTCAAGCGAATCAACCATGACGGTGATCGAGGCAAGGCGATGTTCGTCGGCGACTAGGTCGCGAAAAGCCGCGCGGTCGACGTTCGGGTAGGCCACCAAAATGTCGTCGACCCCGTGGTCGGCGAGCCAGTTCGACTCGGCGAGCGAATAGGACATGACGCCACGAAAGCCAGGCAGGGTGAGCGCATTCTTGATGATCGATCGAACCCGGATCGACTTTGTTGCCAAGCGGATCGGAACTGCGCCAGCACGTCGGGTCAGGTCTTCGGCATTCGCCCACAATGCTTCTTCGTCAACTAGCGCGAAGGGGGTATCAAGTTCGGCGGTTGCGCTAAGTAGCCGGGGGAAGGGCGGGGTTTGAGCAGTTCGGGACACCACCTAAGTATGTAGGGTGAATGGGTGTCCAGACTCGTGTTCGCTTTAGTGTTCGCGACGTTCTGGCTCGCCGGCTGCGGTTTGGGTGCCGCCGAACCTGCTGCGCCGGCCACCTCTTCGCCCAGCCCACTTGGCGAGATGACGCTTTCGGACCTGAAAATAGATCACTGGCCAGAACTGTCGCAGCAGAAAATTCCCGAGCCGCCGGCCGCTCCTGCTGGCCTAAACCAGGACGAATACGACCGAATGGTTGCCGCGGTGCGCAGTTGGGCGCTGGCGGCCGTTGCGGTTCCGCCGAGCGTGAGTGAAGATTTGCCGGCCGCGGTCAGGAGGACTCTTGAAGACACTGCCGCAGAGCAGACGGCTCCGGAGTTGGCGCTGGTAAACGTGCTCGACCCGGATCTAGAACTGCGGTCGGCCAAAATGACTGCTGCGTGGGAAGTGGCCAACGACGGGCCAACCTATCGGGTCATCCTGCAGACCCGAGCCGCCTACGAGGTCGCGACTGCCGATCTTGGCGTGCGCGTTATTGGGGTGCTGCGCAGTCAAGGGGTTACCACCGAAGCCAATGCCAAATCTTGGGGGGTGGCGCTCGGCTGGCAGGAGTTCGGTGCGGCCGACTGCGCCGTCGCTCTAGAGGATTTCCTCACCCCCGGTGGGGACTCGGGGACGCAGAAGTCAGACCTGCAGATATTCGTAGACGCCGGCAACTCGGCCTCGGTCGTCACGCCAGAAATGCCCGCAGATGCCCGGGTGAACAAGCGATTCTTGAACCGCTGTGAAGCCGGTGGAGTCTGACTTAGTTAGGATGATCTTCGCCAGAGCATCTGGCATGCCCTTGTAGCTCAGTTGGTAGAGCACCTCTCTTGTAAAGAGGATGTCGCGGGTTCGAATCCTGTCGGGGGCTCAAGCGTGACCGTCTAGCCCGGCTAGCCAGGTAGGCGTACGGTCGAATCATGGAATCGGTGAATGTACTTGAACTCGGCCGCCAGCGACTCGAAGCGGCTCGAACTTCTGGGCGGGGACGCTCGGCAAAGGCACTGCACCCGGGCCGACACAATCGGCTCCGTCAAACGCTGATCGCACTGCTCGCGGGCGAAGCACTCGGCGAACATGAGGCCCCGCCGGAGGCGACTTTGCAAGTGCTTTCGGGTCAAGTCCGAATCACGGCAGGCGACGATTCATGGCAGGGTGCAACCGGCGATCTGGTGATCATCCCCGACCGCCGACACGACTTGCATGCCGAGGTGGATTCAGTCGTGCTGCTCACCACGATCGTTGATGGGGCCCAATGATTTCGCTCAAGCGGGTCTACGTCGATCCTGAGCCGGCCGATGGGTTTCGGATGCTGGTAGATCGGCTTTGGCCACGCGGTGTTTCTCATGAACGGGCACGCCTTGACCTTTGGTTCAAGGAAATCGCCCCAAGCGAGGACTTGCGCAAACGATTCCACGGCGACCAGATCGACTTCGACGAGTTTGCCAGCCAATATCGCGACGAACTTGACCACAATGACCAAACCGATCGGTTGCGCGAGATCCTGACCGAGAACGACCTAGTCACCTTTGTGTATGCGACCAAGCAGACCAAGCAGAACCACGCGATCGTGCTGAAGGACTGGGCGCTGGCGGAATTTTCTGACCGGTAGGCTCCCGCCCATGCCAGTTGTGTGGGTGGGCTTCGGCCTCGTTCTGCTGGTCGTCGGCGCCGAGCTTTTGGTGAGGGGCGGCGCACAAATTGCGACCCGGTTGGGAATACCACCGATGGTCGTTGGGCTAACCGTCGTCTCGGTTGGCACCAGTTTTCCTGAACTTGCAATCGGGATAGACGCAACGCTGCGAGACGCAGGACCTTTAGCCGTTGGCAACATCG
>Ga0209608_1000683_pt1 | contig 31542 bp, 26 predicted proteins | sample AD_UKC130_MetaG_FD_184428 | JGI IMG/M metagenome (GOLD analysis project Ga0209608, IMG submission 184428) | Active sludge microbial communities of municipal wastewater-treating anaerobic digesters from Canada - AD_UKC130_MetaG (SPAdes) (version 2) | ecosystem: Engineered > Bioreactor > Anaerobic... | reverse complement strand
TGAATGCAGAGTTTAAGAAATTAATACAAGTAGATTCAGGTAAAAAAGGTAAAAATTTTCCAGAGATGCATAGAGTAATAATGGGTTTTAAAGGATGGTTGAGGGGTATACATCATCATGTAGAACACTTGCAAGCATACATAGATGAATATACATATAGATTTAATCGGCATTTAATGAACAAAAATATATTTGACAATCTGTTAATCAGAATGGTTCAAGCAAAGCCTTGTCCATATAAAATAATTATTACTTAAACGCCTAATTCAATTAATTAATTTCACCTAACAAAAATATTTTTATGCACACTGCCAAGGAACTAGACAACGAGACCAGCCATAAGCATTTCGGGGCGAGATATTTTGATCCAGCAGGTAGCCATGGAGCACCAAGATTATTTATAAGAATAAATGAAAAATATTCTGAAAAATATGAAAATTATAATTAATAAAATAATTATTATTTTATTAATTATTACAACACTATTTAGCTGTAATAATAATGATATTGAATTTAGTGCCGATAATAAATGCGATACTTTGATTATAAATAATACTAAAGAGATTCCATTTATATCTACAAAAGAAGAAATCTATAAATTATTTGGAGAACCTAAAAAGATAAGATATAATAAGACATTTTTTTTACATATAAATGATAGTGTTATAAAAATCAATTCTACACATTACAAATGGGATAATTATTATTATATTGAGGTAAATAATAAATTATTTTTAAACTCTATTTTTTTTTATAAAAATAAAGATATTATATTAGTTGCTAATGATAGTATTAATTTAAATAATAAAACTAGATTATCATTTATAAAAAAATTTTTTCCTGATTCATATAATAATATGTATGTATTACCACGCTATTTTTCAATTTATTATCCTGATGATTTAAAGAAAGATTTGATAGTTGTCCCTTTTGAGACTCAATATGGAGTAATAGAATTAATATTTTATAAAAACAAACTATATTACATTGAAAATAGAATTAATAAATTTTAAATAAATATAAAAATAATTAAAGAATTATGGGTAATGTAAAATAAAAAAATGCAAACTAAAAATTAAAATTTTAGAATATATTTTATGAATTTTAAGATAAATTATATTAATACAAATTATTATTTCGTCAGATACACATATTTCGGAGCGAAGTAATATAATTCATATATTAGATTAAACTTATTTTTTAAAAAAACGCTTAGTAAAATCGGCATTGGGAAATGATTTGCAATAAAAAAAGCAAGCAGCGTTTGTGAGAAACGATTTTGTAGGAGTTTAAAATTTTAAACCCATCAAATCTTTTCCATTCGGAGGCTTTTCTTTTGTTACTTTTGTTTGTGTGGCTGACAAAGAAAAGTAAAATAAGTAGAAATTTATTCAAAAATATTCATTATTGTACGATAAAAAAATTTTTTATTACTTTTGCCATAAATTTTATAAAAAACAATAAATAAAGACGGATAATGAAAAGAGAAAAGGAAGAAGTGTATTCAAAATCAGTAAAAGCAGGTAGACGCACCTACTTTTTTGATGTTAAAGAGAGCAACTCTGGTGATAGATATATCACTATTACCGAGAGTAGAAAAGAATTAGATGAATCTACAGGGCAATTTGGTTATAAAAAAACTAAAATATTTTTATATAAAGAGGATATGGATAAGTTTGCTCGAGGGTTACGCTATGCAATAGAATTTATCGAAACTGGTATAGATCCTGAGGAAGGTAAGGAAGAAATTTTAGAAAATCGTAAATTTGACAAAGAAAATCCAAATAAATTTTCTGATAATCACGACGACGAAGATATAATTTTCTAATTATATGGGCAAAGTTATAGCAATAGCAAATCAAAAAGGAGGTGTGGGAAAAACTACTACTGCTCTTAATCTAGGAGGTGCTTTTGCAGCTTTAGATTTCAGAACTTTAATCATCGACGCTGACCCACAAGCTAATTCTACTTCTGGATTAGGTATAGATCCTAAATCTATTAACAAAAGTATTTATGAGTGCATCATTAATAATATTGATCCTCATGAAACTATTGTAGAGACAAATACTCCTAATCTATTTCTACTACCAGCTCATATTAACCTTGTAGGTGCCGAGATAGAGTTAATTAATATGGAAGATAGAGAAAAAAAGATGAAAATAGTTGTAGACTCACTAAAAAATGATTACGATATTATACTCATCGATTGCTCTCCATCTCTTGGCATCATTACTGTGAATGCCCTTACAGCAGCTGATTCTGTAATTATACCTGTACAATGTGAATATTTTGCCCTCGAAGGATTAGGAAAATTATTGAATACTATTAGAATAGTTCAAAATAGACTAAATCAAGATTTAGATATCGAAGGTATTTTACTTACTATGTATGATAGAAGGTTACGCTTGTCTAATCAAGTAGTTGATGAGGTTAGACATCATTTCAAAGATATAGTTTTTGATACAATAATTCCTAGAAATACTCGCATTGGTGAGGCTCCTTCTTATGGAGAAACTATAATTACTTTCGATACTACTGGTAAAGGCGCTCAAAGTTATATCGCCCTTGCTAAAGAAATTTTAAATAAATCAAAGAAAGAAAATTTAAATGTCAACAAGTAAAAGACCAGCTTTGGGAAGAGGATTAGAAGCTATATTGGGAGATATAGATAATGATTATTTCTCCTCATCTGCTTTTCCTCTGATACCTATAGATCAAATAGAAAGTAACCCTTTTCAACCGCGTACAGATTTCGATGAAGATGCTTTATATGATTTAGCTGAATCTATTAAACATCTGGGTATTATTCAACCTATAACTGTTAGAAAAATTGGTGAAAATAGATATCAATTAATTTCTGGTGAAAGACGTCTGAGAGCAGCTAAATTAGCTAATCTCGATGAAATACCTGCTTTTGTCAAAGATGCTGACGACGACACACTTCTAGAATTAGCTCTTGTAGAAAATATACAAAGACAAGATTTAAATGCAATAGAAATTGCTAATTCTTACCAAAAATTACTCGAAGAGTTTAATCTCACTCAAGAGGAACTAAGCTCTCGTGTAGGTAAAAATAGAGCTACCATTTCTAATTATTTACGTATACTCAATTTACCTCCAGCTATACAAGCTGCTATTCGCTATGAAAAAATCACTATGGGACATGCTCGTGCATTAGCTTCTATCGATGATGATGAAGCCCTGATGAACATCTTTAAAAAAACTATTGACGAAGGTCTCTCTGTTCGCAAAGTAGAAGATCTAGTGGCTAATCTCAAAAATAAATCTACTGCTAAACATTCTAATAAAAATATTGTTTCAGAAAAAACTGAAAAAATTTTACATAATCTTAAAGAAAAATTTAACATAGAAGCTAAATCTAAAGTTAATTCTAATGGCAAAGTCATTGTGCAATTAAAATTTGATAATGATGAAGAAATAGAGAATTTTTTTAAGAATTTTATAAATGAATAGATTCCTATTTCTTATATTATTTTCTTTTTTATTTAATTTAAGCTCTATTAACTCTCAAAATCTTATTTCTGCTAATTTAGATACTTATTTTTTTTTGAATAATTATCAATTAGATAAAAAAGATTCAATCCACAGTCCTCAAAGAGCAGCAATATATTCCTCACTATTACCAGGACTAGGACAAGGTTACAATCGTAAATATTGGAAAATACCTATTATTTATGCTGGATTAGGCGGTTCTGCTTATATGTTTGTATCTAATCATAAAAAATTTATCGATTATAGAGACGCAATAGATATGAGATTAGATGATGATCCTACAACAATTGATCCATACATAGATTTATATAGCTTAGATCAACTGACGTATTACAAAGATTATTATAGGCGCAATCTAGAAATCAGTGCAATAGTTTTTGTAGGAGTTTACTTGTTAAATATACTAGATGCAGTAGTAGACGCTCATTTATTTGGGTTTAGTATTGATACTGATTTATCAATGATATCAGCTAATAATACTAGTACTCTTGTGCCCACTATTTCTTTAAAATATAATTTTAAAAATAGTAATAATGATAAAAATAGCTATCATAGGTTATGGTAAAATGGGTAAAGAAATTGAAAGCACTGCCCAAGATTTTAATTACCAAATAATAAGTATTATAGACCAAAATAATAATTTAATAGATGAAATAAAAAAGCATAAACCAGATGTAGCTATAGAATTTACTAATGCAAATGCTGTAGTAAATAACATTAAAACATGTGTAGATATGCGTATACCTGTTGTCTCTGGCACTACAGGCTGGGACAATGAATTAGAAGAAATAAAAGAATATACCTTACAAAATAATGGCAGCGTACTTTGGGGCAGTAATTTTAATCTAGGTGTCAATTTGTGGTTTGATTTTGTCGATTATATATCAGAAAAAATGAAAACTTATGAAGATTATAAAGTGAGATTAGAAGAAATCCACCATATACATAAATTGGATAAACCTAGTGGTACAGCCATACAAGCAGCTCAAATAGTTATGAAACATTATAATTTCAAAAATTGGAGTCTAGACGATAAAGAAGAAGATTATTTAAATATTAAATCTATCAGGCAAGGTGAAGAAGTAGGTACGCATAGCGTTATATTTACAAGTTTATTTGATCAAATAACCATAGAACATAAGAATTTTTCGAGAAAAACACTTGCCATAGGTGCATTGACAGCTGCTAATTGGATTATAGATCATCCTGGTTTTTATATTTTCCATGATGTTTATCAAGAAATTTTTAATCAATAAAAATTTTTCTAAATAATTATTTAATATACTTTTCTAACCATTTTTGAGCAGGTATATTGAAAAATTGCCAAGGATTATTTTCTGTAACATCAGTAGTAATAGAAATCATTTCTCCTGTTACGGGGTGAGGAAACTCTAAATGATATGATAATAAGTCTATTCCCCCATTAGGTAGTGATCTATGTGCTCCATATTTCAGATCACCTCTGATAGGACTACCTAAATGTGATAATTGAGCTCTTATCTGATGATGGCGCCCAGTATGTAACTCGATACCAAGTAAATGAAATTTATCTGATGATGTGATAAAGCTTAAATACAATTCTGCTTTCTGATAATCTTTTTTTTCTATCTCTGATATGTATGCTTTATTATTTTTTTCATTTTTTTTAAGATAATGAGTTATTAAACCTTCATTAATGGGAGGTCTGTGCTCTACAATAGCTAAATAAATTTTGCGTACTTTTCTATCATGAAAAAGTTGATTCATTCTAGCAAGAGCTTTAGATGTTTTGGCGAATACGACTACACCTGCTGCTGGTCTATCTATTCTATGTATTAATCCTAAAAAAACATTACCTGGCTTTTGATATTTTTCTTTTAAATGACCTTTAATAAGATCTATTAAAGTAATATCACCAGTTTTATCACCTTGTATCAAAAGTCCGCATGGTTTATGAACTGCAATGAGATGATTATCCTCATATAATATAGGAATAGGGACTATCCAACCATCAATATTGCTCATGTTCATTAGGGAAATCTTTATTTTTCACGTCATCGATATATTGATTTACTGCTTTTAATATTTCAGCTTCTAGATTGTGATATCTACGTAGAAAACGTGGTGAGAAATCTTGATTAATTCCGAGCATATCATGGAGTACTAATACTTGTCCATCTACCCATTTACCAGCACCAATGCCGATGATAGGAATACGACTAGATTCAGCCACTTCTTTAGCTAATAATGCAGGAATTTTTTCTAAAACTATAGCAAAACAGCCAGCTCTTTCTAGTAGCATAGCATCTTCTCTTAGTTTTTCTGCTTCTTCTTTATGAGTAGCTCTCACAGTATAAGTACCAAATTTATTTATGCTTTGTGGAGTGAGACCTAGATGTCCCATTACTGGTATACCTGCTGATAATATACGATCTATAGCCTCTAATATTTCTCTACCACCTTCTAGTTTTACAGCTTGCGCACCAGTTTCTTTCATTATTCTAATAGCTGATTCTAAAGCTTGTTTAGAATTGCCCTGATAACTACCAAATGGCATATCTACTACTACTAAAGAACGTTTAACTCCACGTACTACTGACACCCCATGGTATATCATCTGATCTAAAGTTATAGGCAAGGTAGTCGAGTATCCTGCCATTACATTTGCTGCAGAGTCACCTACTAGTATAATGTCTACGCCTACTTTATCTAAAATCTTTGCAAAACTATAATCATATGCTGTAAGCATACTGATTTTTTCACCTTTCATTTTCATCTCTTTCAGTACATACGTGGTGATACGTGGTAATTCTCTAGAATCATTCATGATTTTAATATATTTTTTACAAAATTAAGATAAATATTTTATTTCATATTTGTAAATTTTTAATTTATCTTTGCTTTTTAAAATTATTTTAATGAAAAATATTGCTTATTCAAAATTATTGTATAATTTTGTTTTATAAAAAACCTAATTAATGCGAAAAAAATATTATTTTGTTCTACTTATATCTTATTTACTAATAATTTTTACCTTAATTTTATTTTGGTTTAGCCAAAAAAATAATTTAAAAAAACAATTACTACATGCTACACATTATGTTAATGAAATAGTACCAGAGGCTTTAATAGATAGTGCTTATAATAAAAAGAATTTTCCAATTTTATATTATGACAGTTTACGAAATATTTTAAATAATACTGCTGATAATAACAATTTCGAATATTTATATGTGATCATACCACAGAAAGATTCTTTTTTATTTGTGATATCCTCTTATAATCGTATTGATATTTTGAATAATATGATTTCAAAATATTTATCTCCTTATTATTATTATCCGTCTAAAATTAAAAATTTATCTCCAGAAAGACCAGTAATGTTTTTGAAATATACTGATGAATATGGTAGTTTCTTTTCAGCATTTCATTATTATATCACAGATGCACATCATCCATATATAGTGGGAGCAGATTATGATCTTAATATTATTAGTTCTCTCAATTGGAAATTTATTTTTATCATATTGGCAGTAACCATAATTTTTATTTTTGCTTTATTATTAAATTTTAATTGTGAGTATAAAATCAAAAATAAAAAATAAACATATTGTTTGTAAGTAATACCAATCATTAATTACATAATACAATTAATTCTTTCACTATATTTTTATTTTTTTTTTAAAAGTTTTTACTTTTTAGTATTTTTGCTTATTAATTTGATAATTGATAAAATATATTTTTAAACATTATGAAAAAAGCATTTTTAATTTTTATTAGTTTTTTTAGTTTTATTTATTTGGATGGTCAAGTGACAACATTTGGAGAAAACCCAGCAGAATATATATCTACTTTGCAAAAACTTTTCAGCTCAGATAGGAATCTGAGTAAAAGTGATATGAAAAATATTGATGTTTTTTTACTTGGAGACTTTAGTAGTTTCTGGGGTTCTATAACTGATTTAGAGAAAAAATCAATAATTAATTTATCTAATCAGATGTTAAAAAAACGTTTAGGTACTAATTATTTTTTAGCATTTATACATTCATTAGTAAATATACAAAAAAGTGGTAAATGGCAAAGTGATTTTACTGATTGGGCAAAAACATATGATAATATAATAACAAAAGAGCGAGGGCAAAAGATTATTCAATTTTTAAATCAAAGTGATAGTTTATTTTTAAATAATATTCTATACTCATCGCCTACTACTACATGGATAAGTACTTCTAATAATTTCAAATTTGAATATGACAATGAGCCAAAAATAATTTTCCCCAATACTAGTCTGGTATGCTATGCATATGGAGATAGCTCCGTAATATATCAAACTAATGGCATTTATTATATGAGTAGTAATAAATGGGTCGGTAAGGGAGGTAAAATAACTTGGGAGAGAGCTTTATTAGACCCTGATAAAGTATATGCTTTACTTTCTAATTATTCTATATCGTTGAAATCAAGAGATTATAGAGCAGATACAGTGAATTTTTATCACAAAGACTATTTTGGTGACCAACCAGTTACAGGCTATATTTTAGAAAGAATTTTTGCAGACAAAACTGGTGAGCAAGCCATATATCCACAATTTTATTCTTATCAATCAAATTTTTATATAAAAAACATTTTTAAAAATATAGATTATGAAGGTGGCTTTTCTGTAAAAGGTGCTAGTATAATAGGTTCGGGCGATAGTATCAATTTAGCTACTATTAATTTATTTTATAACAATAATCTTTTCATAAAATCTCAATCAACGAGTTTTTCTATTAGAAAAAATAGTATAGAAAGTCAAGATGCTTCGGTGGTTTTATATATTAATGAAGACTCTATTTATCATTTATCTTTAGTTTTTAAATATCAAGATTCAACAAAAGAAATTAGTTTTATCAGAGATAATGAGAGACTACATTCTATGCCATTTTATGATACTTATCATAAGCTAGAAATGTATTTTGAGGCTTTATATTGGACGATTGGTGCTCCAGAGATTCGCATGACTATGCTAAAAGGTAGCTCTCATAGCAATGCTCTTTTCGAATCTAGTAATTATTTTTCTAAAAATAAATATTTGAAATTGCAAGGTATTGACGAGAAAAATCCACTTCAATATATTAAAGATTTTACAGATAAAACTGGTAAAAGATATTTTTCTGTTTTAGATTTCGCTAAATTTAGAGTAATAGATACTCGTATAATTAGGCAACAAATAATATCACTCGCTTTACAAGGGTTTTTAGATTATAATCCTAATACTGATATGATATATGTGAAAGATAAAGTTTTTAATTATATAGAAGCTAATGCAGGGAAGAAGGATTTTGATGTTATTCAATTTAACTCTGTTGTAGAATCATTAGATAATGCTAAACTAAGCTTGATCAATTATGATTTGAAATTAGAAGGTATATCAAGAGTTTTTTTAAGTGATTCGCAGAATGTGGTTGTCTATCCTAAAGAGCAAAAAATTATAGTTAAAAAAAATAGAGATTTTATTTTTGATGGGTTAATTAATGCAGGCAGATTTAATTATTATGGTAGAGAATATTATTTTTCTTATGATCAGTTTAAAATTAACATGCCATATGTAGATTCTATGAATTTCTATGTGAGAAGTAGGATACCAGATAAATATGGTGAATATCCTTTGATAAGAGTTAGAAATGTGATAGAAGATATGAGTGGTGAGCTATTAATAGATCATCCTAGTAATAAAAGTGGCAAAATTTACATGCCAGAATATTCGATTTTTAATAGTAAAAAAATATCTTATGTTTACTATGATAAATCCTGTGTTTACCAAGATGTATATATCAGAGATAATTTCTTTTATCATATTAATCCATATACTTTGAAAAATTTAGATAAATTCGAAACAGATTCTCTTAGGTTTGATGGTTATTTATCATCTGGTGGTATATTCCCAGATATTTATGAACCATTGGTAATTATGGAGGATTATTCTTTAGGTATTTCTCACCAAACACCTTCTAATGGATTACCAGCATATGGTGGTAAAGGCAACTTTACTAATAAAATTACTATGTCTAATCAAGGACTTCGTGGTGATGGAACATTGAAATATATTACTTCAACAGCTAATAGTAAAGATTTCTTATTTTTCCCGGATTCTACAATAGGAATAGCTGATAGCTATATAATAGCGGAACGTACTACTGGAGTGCAATATCCACCTGTAAGTATTGAAAATGCTAAAATTTCTTGGTATCCTAAAAATGATTATATGGCTATTTATACTCAAGATAAACCAGCTATTGCATATAAAGAAAAAATTGTTTTCAATGGTATTTTAGATTATAGCCCTTCAAGTCTTTTAGCAAGTGGCAAGATAGAATTTCTGAATGCTATAATGACCAGTAAACGTTTTGTCATGAAAAATAGAGTTTTTGATACAGACACTTGTGATTTCGTATTAAAAACTTTTGATCTCAATGAGTTAGCTTTAGAAACTAAAATCTATAAAGGACATGTAGACTTTGATCAAAGAAAAGGAACTTTCGAGACTGCTGGTGAGAGCTCCTTGATACGTTTTCCTGCTAATGAATATATCTGTTATATGGAAAAATTTGATTGGTATATGGACAAAGAAGAAATAGATTTCTATACAACTCATTATGATGAAATAGATTACACTCACACGTCAATAAGAGATTTGGTAGATATGGACCTTAGTGGTTCTAGATTTGTTTCTACTCATCCAGCACAGGATTCTCTCACATTTATAGCTGGCAAAGCTAAATACAATATTAAAAATAAACAAATAACAGCTTATGAAGTTCCTTTCATAAAAGTGGCAGATGCAGCTATTTTCCCAAAAGATAGAATTGTCAATATTTCAACAGGTGCTGTTATACAACCATTAGAAAATTCTACAGTTTTAGCTAATCTAGATACTAAATATCATATTTTGCACAATTGTAATATTTGGATTTATGGTAAAAAAAGTTATTCTGGTAAAGGCCAATATGAATATTTAGACCAAAATAAAAATTCTCAAATAATCAATTTTGATAAAATCACAGTAAATAATAATTTGCAAACTACTGCTACGGGCAAAATTTCTGATAGTATTAATTTCACACTTAGTCCTTATTTTTTATTTGCTGGCAATGTATATTTATCGGCTCCACAAGAATTTTTAACCTTTGATGGTGGAGCGAAAATATCACATACTTGTGATACTCTGCCCAAACAATGGATAAAAATCAATGATATCATTAATCCTAATAACATACTAATTCCTATTCCTCCACAACCAAAAAATATAAATGGTGATATTATCTTTGCTGGATTATATTTTTCTAGTCAAGGAGTAGCAGGTGTTTATCCAGCTTTTTTAACAAAAAAATTATATGGGGGAGATGTAGAATTGGTGTCATCTAATGGATTTTTAAGATATGATGAAGTGTCTGCAGAATATCAAATAGCGTCTAAAGAAAAACTTGATGGTATTACTAAAAAAGGTAATTATCTGAGCTTAAATACAAAAACTTGTGATGCTGTAGGAGAAGGAAAATTAAGTTTAGGATCTAATCTAGGAAGAGTAAATATGGATTTCTATGGGAGAGTAGATTATAAAAAATCTGACCTCTCCACCACTATCACTGCTAATTCAATTTTAGATTTCTATTTTAATGAAAAAGCACTTGAGATAATGGCTAATGATATTTTAGCATCAGAATATGAAAACCTAAATATTCAAGATGAGTTGTTTTTGTCTTTCTTAGAAGAATCTCTAGATAGTGCTACTGCTATGAATGTTATTAATGATTTAAATCTTTATGGTAATATTCGAAAATTTCCTAAAGAGTTAGCTCATACTTTTGTATTTAATGATTTGACTTTTAAATATATTCCAGAGACTAAAACATATATTTCTGAAGGTAGAATTGGCATTTCTATAGCTAATGGTACCCAAGTATATAAATATGTAAATGGTGTCATCGAGCTATCACTTAGACGTAGTGGAGATAGACTGACTATTTATTTACAACCTTTTCCTAATGTTTGGTATTTTTTCACATACAGCAATGGACTAATGCAAGGATTATCATCTAGAAAAGAATTTAATGAACTTATCATAAATACAGAGTCTAAATCTAGAACTTTAGAGTCTAGTGGTCAAGAAAAAGGATATTCATATTACATAGCTACGACAACTACCAAAGATAGATTCCTTAAAAAAGTTTATGAAAATATCAATATAGAATCAGATGAATATTAAAAGAAAAATTTTGTAATAAAATATTAATTTTGCAAAATAATTGACGGGATGTAGCGCAGTTGGTAGCGCACTTCGTTCGGGACGAAGGAGTCGCTGGTTCGAGTCCAGTCATCCCGATTTGCCATTCTAGCTCAGCAGGTAGAGCAGCTCACTCGTAATGAGCAGGTCGTGAGTTCGAGTCTCACGAATGGCTCTTTGAATGAAAAACAGTTTTTGCAAATTTATAATTTAGAATTGTAGATTATATAAAAAAAAGAGGGGGCAACTAAAGTTGCCCCCTCTTTATTTTTTCTAGTTTTATAAACGTTTATTAGGCTCATAATGAGTTTCTACGACATCTCCACCTTGATTATTCTTAAGCACAATTCTTTTTCTTTTAATCGAAGTATTTTAAATGTGTCTGTTTCTGTACCACCTATAGTATAAGTGATTTTTGTTATAACCTTGGTTTGGTCATCATTAAATTCCCATGTACCACTACCATTGATTACAATAGTAGTAGAATCCATAACAGCATAAGAGTAATTTACTGTGCCATTATCTTTGAATTCTAAAGTGGTTTGTTGATCTATTGAAGACAGAGTTTGTTCTGTTCCATTAATATAAAGTCTAGTAAGTCTCCATTCATTGCATAGACGTTCTTATTTAGATCTAAAACTTATTGCTGGACCATCTTCATATTTACAACCAGTAAATATTAGCATTACTGCACTAATTAAAATTAAATTTTTGAATTAGGCGTTTAGATAATAACTAAATTATTATTGGTTCATTCACGGTAATAACTATATTTCTTATTAGTATAATTGATTTTAAAATAAATTTCTACTCAATTTACTTTTCTTTGTCAACTACACAAAGAAAAGTAACAAAAGAAAAGTCTCCGCTGGGGAAATGATTTGATGTGTTTAAAATTTTAAACCCCTACAAAATCGTTTCTCTAACACGGCTTGCTTGTTTTATTACAAATCATTTCCCAAAGCGGTATTGCTAGAGCTTACTAATTATTGTAAAGGTTTTCTTTTAATACAAAATGTTGACAAAAACTTTATTACCTAAACGCCTAATTTAATAAAATTTTTTATTTTAATAATCAATTGATTTTTATTATTTAAAAAATTTTTTAAATAATTTATTAAATTTTAATCATATATAAAATATTTTATGTAATTTTGTTAAAAAATAATTATGAAAGTGAAATTAATTTATTTATTATTAATCTTATGTGGTTTAACATTAAATGCACAAGAGATTACAATTACAAATGCTACTGAAAGAATTGCTTATGGTATAAATCCTTGTTATATTGTAACTATACCAAATACTAATATCGAAACAGTAGCTAAGGCTTGGAAATCTGAAATGAAAAAAGCTAAAGCTAAAGTAGAAGGTGATTATAAAACTATTGCTACAAATGCTTTTTTAACTGATATATCTGATAATTCTATGGATATATTTGCAAATTTTTTACAAGAAAAAAATGATGTTAAAATGATAGTTGGTTTTTCTTTAAGTGGAATGTTTTTGACTCCAGAAAATAATTCTACTGCACATAATGCTGCTACAAATTTCCTTAAACAATTTGCTGAACAACAATATAAAAACCAGTTATCAGATGATGTTTCTGTGCAAAAGAAACAAATAAAAAGAACTGAAAGAGAAATTAAAAAACTTAATAAACAAACCGAAAAATCAACTAAAGACAATAAAAAAATGACTAAAGACATTGAAGAAAATAAACAAAATATTCAACAAAGTAATGATGAGTTACTAAACAAACAAAAAATTTTGCAGTCTCAAGATGACAACTTAAATGATTTGGAAAAGACAAAAAAACAAGTGGAATAATATATTTTATAAATCACAATTACAAGGAGCAGAAAAATAAATTTTCGTATTTGGCAAATACTTCTCCCTTATTTCTTTTTGATGTTTTAAAGAAATAACATTTAATCTCAAATTTAATTCCTTTAGTGTATTACTTAAATCCTTTATTTGCTGTGGCAATTCTGTTAAATGATTTTCTCCTAAATCTAATTTCTCTAAACTAATAAATTCACCTATCTCACTAGGTAAGTATTCTAACTCATTATGATATAAATTTAAATCTTTCAGCCGTGGTAATTCTTTTAATATTATTGGGAAAGTTGTAAATTTATTATAACTAAGATCTATCTTTATTAAATTTTTGCAATTAACAATAGATGATGGTAAACTTGTCAATTTATTTCTTTTAAGATTTAAAATTTCCAGATTTTCCAATAAACCAATATCAGATGGCAATTGATATAATTTTTTATTTTTTAATATTAATATTTTAACATTTTGTGGATTTTGAAAAGCAAGTTCTAAATCTGTATAAATACTATCCTTTTGCGCACTCAGACATATATTTATTGTTACAATTAATATGAAAAATAATTTAAATTTTTTCATTTTTTTTGTAAAATTACTAAAAGAAATGAAAAATATTTTTAAATAATTAGGAAAGGCTGTTGTTAAAAAAAAATTGTATGAAAATATTTAAATGTTCTATATTAAATATGTTTGAGACATCAAAGCACTGTACCGCTCCCATGCCCGCCTATCGCCGCTAAATTCAATATTATCTCAGTATCTTCTATAATCTTATTTGCCAAATACTTACATCTAACTACAAACCACATTTTTATATAGGATAGATCCTGTTTTCAACAGGTTCTATCCTGCAATTTTAATTATTGTTTTATCTTTTTTAAAAATTATTATTATCTATTCATAAATTTCAAAGAATATTATTACAAACTTACTATCAATTTGTCTGATTTCTCTGCTAAATGCTTTATTTTAATTATTATTAAAAGAAATTTTTAAGAAAATATGTAATTTATCAATTTGTATTTTAAATTTTAAAAAAATTACTTCTTTTGCCAAAAAAAATGTTTAGATCTATTATTAATTATTTTGGTACATGGCAAGATTACCATTGGCTATTAGCATTATACACATTAATCGTAATAATTATAGCTGTTGTAGGTTCGCGTAAAAGAACTACAGAGGATTTTTTGATTGCTGGTCGCAAAGTAGGTACACTTGGATTTACTACTTCAGTAGTAGCATCGTATATAGGAGGTGCTGCATTAGTGGCATTTTCTGCTTATGTATTTAGATTTGGTTTATCTGCACTATTTGTATTTCTAGGAACAGCTGTAGGATTTATTTTATTTATTCCTTATGCTAAAAAATTAAAATCATGGAGTGACGAAAAAGTAACTTATACTATGATGGACTGGTTTTACATAAAGTATGATAAAAAAACTGGTACTCTCACAACTATAGTGCTAATGATAGTTTATTTAGGTATGTTATTAAATCAATTCATAGCAGGTTCTGCAGTTCTATCAGGAGTGAGTGGATGGACATATGAAAAATCTTTAATATTTGCCGCTTTAGTTTTAGCTGTTTATTTATTTATAGGTGGGTTTCAGAGTGTTATTAGGACAGATATTTTTCAATATTTTGTAATGATGGTTATTATGATAGTGATAATAAGAATAATATGGATGAATGATGCGCCCACAGTTTTACCAGAGATGTATAAAACTACACAATTAGACTGGGGAATGATGATAGCTTTTTTACTGTTTGGAATATTAATAGTATTTCAGAGTGCTGAATATTGGCAGAGAGTATATGCAGCTAAAAGATTAAAAGTTGTCAAAAAAGGCTTTTGGTGGTCTGCTGTATTAACATTCATTAGTGGTATTATAATTACTTGGATAGCATTATATGCTAAAATTTCAAATCCTGATATAGAACCTACTAATGCTTTTGGTAATGGACTGGTAGCCTTATTGCCACAAAAATTATCTGCGATAGTATTAGTTATGGTTTTTGCGGCAATAATGAGCTCAGCAGATACACAAATTTTTGTTATTTCATCAGGATTTGCACTTAATTTATTTAAAAAAACTAAAGATGATGATAAAAAATTAAAGAAAAATACTCAATTTATTACTTTATTAGTTATTTTATTAGCTGTTTTAATAGCATATTTCATTAGAGATATCGTCACTGTTGTCAATTTCATTACAGGCATTGGATTTACAGTGCTACCCGCAGCATGGGCAGCATTTCATTATAATATTTCACCAAAAATAGCTTTTCAGAGTGTGTTAGCAGGATTAGTGTATGTAATGATACTAATAATTTTCGGTATTTTCATCCCAGAGTTAGTGATTTTATCTTTTATTGTATCGGGACTTTATATGTTTTTGGGTAATAAAATAGTTAAAAAAAATGAAATTTAAAAAAATAATATTTATGAAGCATAGATTTTTTTTCATAATTTTTTGCATTCTTTTGTCACTTAATCTTTATTCACAGGATACGATTGTGAAGGGCAAAAGATGGAATTTTTTACCTATTGTTTTGTATAATTCAGATTTAGGTTTTGAGGTAGGTTTATTAACTAGTATGTATGATTTCGGAGATGGCAGATTATATCCAAACTATATTTACAATATTAGCTATGAGATAGATATAACTACAAGAGGTAGCATAATCAGTCAACTATTTTTTGATAGTGGTAAAAAGATAAAAAATGGCAAATGGCGTGTAGTAAGTGATTTTTCTTATATACATGAACAAGCCTCAGATTTCTATGGATTTAATGGCTATGCATCTACTTTTCACCCAGAATACATGAAAGAGAATGACGAATCATATATTAGCAGGATGTTTTATAGATATGACAGAAAAATCTTCAGACTTACTAATGACATTTGGTATAAATTGAGCGATCATTCATCTTTAATATTTGGATTACATGTTTTTAACTATAAAATCGGAACTGTGAATATCGATGCTATTAATAAATTTCATGTCAAAAATCCTTTACCTGATACTACAATTTTAATTGATTACTATATAAATAATGGATTTATCAGAGCTGATGAGGCAGAAGGTGGTTGGATAATAGCACCAAGACTATCCTATGTATATGATGGTAGAGACAAAATATTTAATCCTACAAAGGGCATTTATGGAGAATTAAATTTTCTTGCTAATCCTAAAATAGATGCATTGGATTCCAAAAAGTTTTTTAGATTTTCTACAAATTTTAAATTTTTCTATCCATTATTTAATGAATATTGCATTATGGCTTTGAGATTAGGATATCAAGATCAAATAGGAGCTCAGGCACCATACTATTTCATGCCTTATATCACTCAAGCATTTTCTAATAACACTTTAGTAGAAGGACTCGGAGGTGGAAAATCTCTAAGAGGAATTTACAAAAACAGAGCATGGGGTGATGGTTTTTTCTATGGTAATTTAGAAGCCAGAATACTAGTTTATGGTTTTCAAACTAGAAAACAATTGGGAGAAATACGCATTAAGCCTTTTTATGACTTTGGCATTATTACTGACCCAGTAAAAATTCCCATAAATTATATAAATAATGATTTAATAGATTATAAAGATAGATCAGATATACTACATCATAGTTTGGGATTAGGTGTACATCTTGTATTAAATGATAATTTCATCATTAGTATAGATGTAGGTCAAAGTTTAAGAAAAAATGATGGCAGCACAGGCGTTTATGTTACAACAGGTTATAATTTCTAAAGGTTAGAAAAATAAATACATTTGCATTAAAAAAAAATAAATATATTTGCACTAATAAAAAATAAATATAAAATAAAAATTATGGAAAAGAGAAAAGATGTAAGACAATTAATTATCGATGCTGCTGAAAAATTTAATGACAAAACGGCTTTTATTTATAATGATGTAGAGTATAGTTTTGCTCAAATAAAGAATGATTCTTTTAAATTAGCAAATGGACTGCTAAATCTCGGACTAAAAAAGGAGATAAAATAGCTATTTATTTACCTAACTGCATTGAATATGGATACTCATACTATGCAATATATTCTACTGGTTTAGTTGCGGTACCTATAGATTTCTTCTTAACTGATAATGAGATTATCTCAATAGCTAATCATTGCGAATTAAAAGCTATTATCACTACTGAAAATGTAAAATTTGATTTAAAAGAATTGAAAAATGCTATTCCTTCTTTAGAGCATATTATAACAATAGAAAAAAATCCAAACTATCTTTACTTTTGGGATTTAATAAATAATTCAACAAATGAACTAGACGATCAAGGTATAGAAATTTCTATGCCATCAAGCATTTTTTACACATCTGGAGTAACAGGCAAACCTAAAGGAGCTTTATGGAATTATGAACATATACATTTAGGAGCAGAGCAAATGAAGGAAATGGGATCATATGAAAAATTATTAAATATTGTAAAATTGGATGATACAGAGAGGTCAGTAGGTGCGATACCATTTTCACACTCTGCAGGTCTATTTTATTTCACGATAGCAATAAAATATGGGATGAGTACTGTAATAATGCCTAGATTTGCTCCATTAGAATTAGTAAAATTGATAAAAAAATGGGGAGCCACAAATATATTTATGGCACCTGCTATGTTTTATGCAGTTTTGACTTTAAAAGAAATTGAGAATTATACACTTGATACTTTGATTTGGGCTACCGTGTTTGGAGCTCCTTCATCACCAGACTTGATGATGAAATTTGCCAAACTATGTCCTAATGCAGTTGTATTGAATGGCTATGGCCTTACAGAAGTGGTACCACCTTTAACAGTTTCTTCACCACAAAATATTAAGGGTTTTAGTTATATAGTTTCTAATATTACTCTGAAAATCGTAGATTCTCATGATAAAGAAGTCAAAAAAGGAGAAATCGGTGAAATAATTGCAAAAGGCAAACCTGTATTTTGCGGTTATTATAATGAGCCACAACTAAATGAACAAGTTTTTAAGGATGGATGGTTCTATACTGGTGATTTAGGCTATTTCGATGATGATAATACTTTATACATTATTGGTAAATCTAAGGATATTATCAAAGTCGGTGGTGAACTCGTATGGGCAGCAGAAATAGAAGAAGTCATACTTAGATATCCTGGCATCAGAGAGGCTGCAGCAGTAGGCGTACCAGATCCTCTAAGAGGAGAAGTGGTGAAATGCTATGTATCTCCTGCAGACAGTATACAACTCAATAAAAATGAACTAATGGATTACTTAAGAAAAAATCTTGCTAAATTTAAACGACCTAAAGATATAATTATATTAGATGACTTACCAAAAACAGGTCCTGGCAAAATTAATAAAGCTGCATTAAAAGAATTAGGTTAAGCCTAAATAAAACTTTTGAATAACCATTTTAATAATAACTAAATTATCACTCTGAATGCATCAGTAATAATTCTATTGCTTATAAGTATAATTTATTGTAAAAAATTTCTTTAAAAAATTTTTCAGCTATAAAAAAAGTAGCAAAAAAATCTAAATTGGGGAAAAGATAGACATATTTTGAAGAATTACATTTGTTAATCAAATGTGAAATATTTGAAAACTTTAATAATATTTGCTATCTGCTATTAAATGCTTTGCAAAATCATACATTTTATGTTTAAATTAATTAATGATATTTAATTAATAATTTTAAATGCTTAAAATCTTTATCAATTAATATTTGATAGGAATATTTTTTAAAATATAAATATTATTAATTTTCTTTATATACTATAACTATAAAAGTAATAATAGTATTTTTTTTTAATTTATATATCATTATTTAATTTAAACATTTATAAAACGAAAGTAATTAAGACAAATCTCCATTTAGAGAATGCGGTATTAAGTCGAGCCGAGAATTTATTTTGAAATTATTCCATTGATACAAAAATATTTTAAAAAATTTATTATCTTTACGTATATTTAAGATTATTTTTTAATTTTGTATTAATTGAAATTCTAGTCCAGCTGGTAATGAAAAAAATAAATATTACAATAATATTTTGTTCAGTTATAATTATTTTAGGTTCATGCAAAAATGATACAGAAAATAAAAAAGCTGAATGGATTAAAAATGCTTTTGCAAGTCTTCAAAGCAATCATTATCCAAGGGTAAAAGCAATTTCTTGGTGGCACGAAAATTTTGACAATTCTTTATTGAAAATAAATTCTTCAAAAGAAAGTTTAGAAGCCTATAGAAAAGGTGTTAGTTCATCAATATTTATTACAGTAGCAAATTTTAATTCTAATAAACTTATTGAACCAACTGTGGGAATTTACCATTCAGCATATCCAGATTTTGGTGGAACAGAAGATATTGTAACCGCAGAGCGAATTAGAGATTTCGAAACTTTAGCAAATAAAAAAATTGTTTGGGCGTATTTTTCAAATAATTGGTATGATAATATTCAATTCCCCTCAACAGAAGTAAACACAATTAAAGAAGAAGGGAAAATTCCTTTTATTAGAATTATGCCAAGAACTAATTTTGATGAAGGAGGTCCTGACCCAAATTATACAATGCAAAAAATAATTGATGGTGATTTTGATACAGCTCTCACACAATGGGCAATTGATGCTGCAAATACTAACATTCCTTTGTTAGTTGAATTTGGAACAGAAGTAAACGGTGATTGGTTTCCGTGGAATGGGAAATACAATGGTGCAGGCGAAACAGCACTTTATGGGGATCCTAATCTATATGATGGAGCAGAACGTTTTAAAGATGCTTATAGGCATATAATAAATATTTGCAATAACAACGGAGCGACAAACATTACTTGGTTTTTTCACGTTAACGCATACAGCAATCCAGATGCAAATTGGAACCAAATAGAAAATTATTATCCAGGAGACAATTATATTGATTGGTTGGGCGTGAGTGTATATAGTCCACAAGAAAGCAATGAAGATTATCAAGAATTTTCAGAAATATTAAATGACGTCTATCCAATTTTAACAAACTTGTCGAATAAACCAATTGCAATTCTAGAATTTGCAATAACAGAAATAAAATGAAAATTACGAATTCCAAAATTTTGAAAGGAAATTTTGAAATTCGTATTCTAAATTAGGAGTAAAGAAATTCTTACCTAATTGTGATGTAATTTCTCTTTTAGTCCACCATCTGAGCTCAGTAATTTCTTTACTAAGTCTTAATTGGTTTTGATCTAAAATAGAAGTAATAAAAATAAAAACTAATTCACGTTCTATCTCTGACTCCCATATATAATGATGCACAAGTTCGGGTTTAAATTTTTTCAAGCCGATTTCTTCTTTAGCCTCTCTAAATAATGCATCTTCAGGTTTCTCATTATAAGAAATATGACCACCTACACTAGCATCCCATTTGCCCGGCTGAATTAGTTTATCACTACTACGTTTTTGCAATAAAAGTTTACCTTCATTATTAAAAACATAAAGATGAACAACAGGATGTAAAATTTTAGAACCATTATGTACTTCATCTCTAGGGGTAACATTTATTATTTGGAGTTGATCGTTTAAAACTGGTACTAATTCTTTTTTTCTTTTCGTAGTATTCAATTTATTAATAGCTAATTGAGCAATTAACCATACACCCATAATAATATATAAAAGAACGCCACTAATAAAAGCCCACCATTCATGAGATAAATGGTAAATAGAAAAAATTATCAAAACTATATGAAGAATAAATAAAATCAGAATATTCAATAAACTTTTACGAAAAGCATTTGTTTGTTCCTCATTCACTTGTGGTATATCCATATAATGCCCCATCCACTTAAAAAGTATATTAATATTAGTAAAATAGACTATAGCTAATAATATAACCATTAGAGCTTCTATGAGAGCTGGTTTCCATAAGAAAAAAATTTCATTATCAAAAATAATAGATATTACTCCGAGTAGAGCTAAAAGAGCCGTATCTAAAATAATAAAATTATCCCATCGTTTTTTAATTATACCAATAATCAAAAATTGTAAAATACCAAAAGCTATAGCTACTGCAATAGCAGTTTTAGGTGGCAAAATACTATCAATTAAAATGTAAACAATAAGGGGTAAAAGACCTGGAAGTAGTTTTAATAAAATCTTCATAAAAACATAAAAGCGGTAAACGGGATTCGAACCCGCGACCCTCAGCTTGGGAAGCTGATGCTCTACCACCTGAGCTACTACCGCAATAATTTATAATGCAAAATTAATAATTTCTACCGATTTTTAATAATTTTGTAAAAAAATTAAAGAATTAATTAAAAAAAATGAATTTCACGAATTCACCAGATTGGCAACAGAGTCATAATTTTAATATCGAAAAAAAATCTGCAGAACGTAAAACTCTAGTAGTAGTAATAATAACGTTAATAACAATGCTGGCAGAAATAATAGCTGGATGGATATTTGGCTCTATGGCACTTTTTTCAGATGGACTACATATGGGCACTCATGCGTCAGCTCTCAGTATATCATTAATCTCTTATATATTAGCACGAAAATTATCCAAAGATACAAGATTTACATTTGGCACTTGGAAAATAGAAATATTAGGAGCATATACAAGTGCATTAATATTAGGATTAATGGGATTATTTGTATTAATTATCTCAATTCAAAGATTTTTTAACCCAGTAAATATAAATTACAACTATGCCATATTAGTAGCAGCAATAGGATTAGTCGTAAATGTAATAAGTGCATTAATACTACAACATAACAGAAACGAAGAAAAAGATTTAAACCTAAAGTCTGCTTACTTACATGTAATAGTAGATGGATTAACTTCAATATTTGCCATTATAGCATTACTAGGAGCGAAATATTTAAACTTACAATTTTTAGATCCTTTAATGGGTATAGTAAGTGCATTTCTAATATTCAGATGGACATACTCACTAATTAGAGATACAGCATCAATATTATTAGATAAACAAACAGATCTTACATTAACAGAAAGTATAATTAAAGCAATAGAATCTGATGGAGAGAGTAAAGTAATTGATTTACATTTATGGAAATTAGCGTCAGAGAAATATGCTAGCATAATATGTGTAAAGACAAATGGAGAGCATAATTTAGAAGAATACAAAAGCAGGCTAAAAGATTTCAAAGAACTAGCCCATATAAATATTGAGATTCAAAGAGGGAAATAAATAAGAAATGAGTAAGGTGGCGTGAGGGAATTAGATAATATAAACATTTTCTAAATGTTTCAAACAGTATATGATATTTTACTTATTCTAAAATATTCATACCAGGCAAATCTATCCGAGGATGCAAGGTTAAGCATTCTGCCAGTATTACTAATGATGTCCTTTGATAGGTATTTACCTATCGCTACATACCACATAATGTAGTTTTGCAGGTATTTGGTTGCTACTCCTCTGAACTTCGAATATATCCATCTAGCAAATTCCTCCGACTTAGCTTTCACTATAGCTGTGCTATAGATACCTCGCTTTTTCTTTTTTGCTCCAACAATCTCTTTGTGTTTTACTTTACTCTTTCTTATATGTCTAAATGCGTATTTGGTGCCAGTACATAAAACTGCATCTTCTTGTATTCTCCCTTTTAGAAATTTCTCAATATCTTCTCGCTTAACTCTTTTGCTCTCAGTGTTTTTGAATAGAATATTTCCACTTCTATCTGTAGCAGCTATTACAGCAACCTTCTTTGGCTTTTTTTTCATTGCTCGTTTCATTTCTCTGACACTTGAATATTTTCTACCCTTTTCAGAATAATCCATTAGCAATTCGTCTATTTCTACTATGCCAAAGAAATTGACATTTTTGTCAAAATTCTTTAATGCAGCGAGAATTTTGTGTCGCCAGGTGAAACTTGTTGGCAGACTAATGCCAACCTCTCTAGCACAAGCTCTTAGACTTTTGCCTGCAACCATACAACGAATGTACTCGAGCATAAGTTGTGGTTTTTGTAATCGATAAACAAAAGTGCCAGTAGTAATCCTAAATTGTCTGCCACAGTGCTTACAAAGATAATTTTGCATACCTTTTTGCTTGCCATTTTTTACAATATCGTTGCTACGACAGTTTGGACATAGTGGAGGTGTACTTTGAATTTTTAAACCTTGATAATCTACTACGTCAGCTTCGTTCTGTAGTAGGAAATCGTAGAGATTATCAAAGAAGGCTTTTGAGTCTTCCTTACTCATAGCCAGATGTTCATTAATATTATTGACTAAAGTCTTCATAAATATTGATTTTTTGTCAAATATACATAAAAATTTTTATATGATATTAATATCATTAATTATTTTAAACAATTATATTAAGTTCATAATTACACGAACTTTTTTCATTTAATTGTAAAAAGTTCGTGAATTTTAACTCTTTAACTCTATCATTAGATAATCCTCTCTCTTCAACCCTTTGTTTGTAAATATATCTCTTATATTGTCGTCCATAGTCAGATATATTATTTGCCAGCCTTCGTCAGCAAGTGTGAAAAGTTGGTCTATAAGTTTAGGGCGTCTATCATAGTCGCTATGCTGAAAAGCATCATCAAGGATAAAAAATGCTTTGTTTCCAAGTATTTTTTCTGCTAAAGTAACACGCAGTGCAAAAAGTACTTGTTCTTTAGTGCCAGTGCTGAGATCACGAAGATCGTAATCAGCCATTTGACTTGTAATAGTCAGTTTACCATCATTATTAATAGATAAACTATTATATTTCCCTGTTATTTTATATAGAAGGTCACAAAATTCTTTTGAATTTATATTTTTTTGTATTTGCTTCTCTTCTTCTTGCAATAGTTCATTAATGGTTTGGTGAACAATAATGCCTGCTATAATGTAAGCTTCTTTTTGTCGCAATTGATCTAATATTTCTTTTTTCTTCGTATTTAGTCTTTCTATTAGTATATTCCAATCTTCACCAATAGACGAACCTGTAGCAATTGTGATTTCATTTTTTAAAACTAAATTTTCTTGTTCTAATTCTTTATATTTTTCATCGATAATTTTTAATTTTTTTTCTAAGTTTGATAGTTCTTCAGCATTATATTCTATTTTAGGATCTTCGCTTAAATATTCATCTTTTGCTATACCTAGACCTTCTAATTCAGTACGAACAGCAACCAGTTTATTTTGTGTGGTAATTTTGTGTTTAGTTAATTCATTGAGTTTGTTATTCCATTCACTTTCAGTTATTTGTTCATTTAACAAATTTATAAAGATATTATTAATGTTTTTTGCTATAATTTCTAAATTTTCTATTTCGTTATTTAATTCATTTTTTTTATTTTTTTGTTGTTCTTCTAGATTTTTGAGTTGGCTTAATTTTTCTTTTGAATCATTAAATCTGACAGGATCATATACCTCATCTACACTTTCGTAATAGAAGTCAGCCACATCAACATTTAATCCATAATATAGTTTTTCTAAATCTAAAATTTGTTTTTTCAGTTCATTTCTTTTTTGAATATATTTTGTTAATTCATTTATCCAGTCATCTTCATTAATATTTACGGAGAAAATTTGAAAAAACATCTTTTCTATTTCAGATTTCAAATTAGATATTTCTGTAAATAAGTTTTGAAGTTCATCTTTTACTCTTGCTATCAATTTTGATACGTCTAGGTCGTTAATGACTGTATCTAATGAAGCCTCATTGAGATCTTGATTAAATTTATCTTTAAAAGATTTTTGCAAATTTTCCAGTTCATCATTAAAAGCTTTTTGTTTAAGAGATTTATGTATATTCAAAGAAAAATAAATACTAAAGCCAAAGCCAACGAGCATTAGCAAAATGCCAATTAAATTGCTAATGTCAAAAAGAGAAATGATGAGACCAGCGACAAATATCAAGGCAGCTATTATCAAATATGTTTTGCTAAATTTTTTGTTGTAAATTTTTTGCTTTAAATCCAAGTATTTAATTTTTACATTTGTTACCCAATTGTAATCTTTATATTTTTCTTCTAATTTCTCAAGTTCTATGGACTTTCTTTGATATTCTTCTTTTTTATTTTTATAAGTTGAGATATTATTTTGGAGTTTATTGATATTGTCGTCAGTGATATTATTTAATTCTTGTTTGATTTCGTTTATTTGTTTATCTAGTAGATATGCTTTGTATCTTTTAGCTTTTGATTGATTTTCATAAATATTTTTCACATACTGCAAATCATTTATTTGGCTTGTAAGTGATGATAGTTCTTTATTTATTTTGTCTATGTTTCCTTTAATTTTATTGTATTCATCTAAATTTTTCTTTATATCATTTATTATTTCATCAGGATATTTTTTTAATTCATTTTCTAGTTCTTTCTTTTCATTTGCTAGGGTATAAGCTCTATATTTTTTAGCATTTAATTGATTATTTATTTTATCTTTTAAATCATTGATTTCATTATTTAATTTTAAGGCTTCATCTATTTTATTATTGTTTAATTTTTCTAATAATTTATTTATCTTTAATAATTGTGTGTCTTTGAGCTCTTTGTATGTTTTACCATCGCCAGTACTATTAATATTGATAATATTACTAGAAAAATTAGCATTTTGTATAGTAGTTGGTATTTTACTATCTATTTTGTCTAAAATATTTTTAGAAGAAAGTAATTTTTTTAGAGTATCTATATTTATGCCATCAGGTCCTTCATCAATGTATGTTTCTCCGCTTTTGACAACAAGGAGTTTGGGTAATGAAGCCTGAAAAGTTTCTAAGGTTTTCTCGAAATATTTATCCAATTTATCTTTACTATTTGGCGAATAGCTTTTAGAAGCCTGATCTATACCTGAAATCTTGATTTTGCCGTTTCCTAATTCTCTATTATAACCCCATAAAAATTTTTTATTGAATAATGATCGCAAAATAAACTCTACTAATATTGATTTGCCTCCTTCATTTTTGCTAAATATTAAGTTTATATTATTTAGATTATAGGTACCATTAGATATCGGACCTAAATTATTTATATTAATTTTTTCAATTTTAATACCCATATTTTTTTAAATTATTTTAATCATTAAAAATCAAATTCAATGCTTGCTCTATAATATCGTTTTTTTCAGAATAGTTAAAATTTTCTGTTAAAATTTCAATTTTATCTAAAGTTCTTTTCATGATAAATTCTCTATTTGGATCTTTAACTATATTTAGGTTATTATCTAATGGAGCATTGTTATCATAAAGCTTGATTTTTTTATCATCAAGGTAATGAGTTATACGTTGAACGAGAGCATTTTTATCATTAGTAAATCCTTTTAAAATTAATCTTAAAATCACTTTTTCTGTTTCATTAGTTGTTAAATTCCAATTATTTATTTTTTCATTTAATTTATTTATAGCATTATCTATTTCGGTATTAGTAGGTATGATGAGTAATTCTTCAATCATAAATATTTTATCCAAATCTAGATAAATATATTCAGGTTTATTATAATTTGTATCGTAGATTATAAATTTTCGTTTGCCTGTTTCATTAATATCGAGTGGATATGGCGATCCTGGATAATAAACAATGTCATTATTATTGGATTTATGAATATGACCTAGAAAAACTATTGATGGCCTTAAATCATTTATAATATTATTTGATAAAGGCATGTAATAGCCTTTTTCGTATTCATCGATAGATTTATTTATATTTAAATAATCACCATGCGAGATTAGTACCCATTTATCTGATATAAAATTATTCTTGTAATAAGAAATTAGTATTTTGTCCATAGTGTCAGTTGGTTGATATGGTAAAAATAAAAAATCAAGGTTGTCAAATTTTTGAGATGTAATTTCATCAAAAACTTTAATATTTGGTGAACTAAAAGAGCTAGATTTTAAATCTATGTCGTGATTGCCACGAATTATATAAAAATTAATATTTGAATTATTTCGACATATATTTTCAAAATCAGAATAGTTATTGAATTCTTTATCAAATAAATCTCCAGCGATGATTAAGTCTCTAATGTTTTCATTTTTTAAATGATGTATTATTTTTTCTAATGCGTTATATCTTTCTGGTGTTTCATTTTTTGATTTCAAATGTAAATCTGCCGTTATACCTATTTTCATAAATATTTTTTTTCAAAAATAATAAAAATGAAATTAATTAATATATTGGATTTTATTATTACCTACTTTTAATTTATATTTAGATGGATAGAACCTGTTTTCAACAGGTTCTATCCTCCACTTTTTTAAAACTTTCCCCTTACTTTTATCACTTTAAAAAAATCCTATCTCACTAACTTTTTTCCTTTAAAATTTTTATCTTTGTAAAAATTTTTATTATGATTAGTTATAAGGTAAGTGGCAATATAATTGATATTTTCAGTAACGAAATATATAAAGGTATTATTGAAATTAAAAATGGTAAAATTAAATCTATCATTAAAGATAATGATGTTGATTGTGATAATTATATTTTACCTGGATTGATAGATGCACATGTACATATAGAAAGTTCATTAGTAGCTCCATCGTGTTTCGCTGCTGAAGCAGTGAAACATGGTACTGTAGGTATAGTAGCAGATCCTCATGAGATTGCAAATGTGATGGGCGTGAAAGGTATAGATTTTATGATAAAAAATGGTAAAACTGTGCCATTTCATTTCTTTTTTGCTGCACCTAGCTGTGTACCTGCTACACCTTTTGAGAGCTCTGGCGCTATTATCAATGCTAATGAAATCAAAAAATTACTAAATAAACGTGAGATATATGCTTTAGCGGAAATGATGAATTTCCCTGGGGTAATAAATGAAGATGAAGAAGTGATGAAAAAAATCAATGCAGCTATTGATAAATCAAAACCTATAGATGGACATGCGCCCTTGTTATCTGGAAATGACATAGAAAAATATGTAGATGCAGGCATCTCTACAGATCATGAATGCACAAATATCGATGAAGCTCGTGAAAAAATAAAACATGGCATGAAAATACTCATACGCGAGGGTTCAGCTGCTAAAGATTTCGATGCTCTCTGGCCATTACTTTTAGAAAATCCAGATAAATTGATGTTTTGCACTGATGACCTTCATCCCGATCATTTTATTAAAGGACATATTAATAAAATTGTAAAAAAAGCTATTGCTAATGGTGTAGATCCTATTACTGCTATAAAAGTTGCTAGTTTGAATGCTGTGATACACTATCATCTCCCAGTAGGACTTTTGCGTATAAATGATCCAGCAGATATGATAGTCATCGATAATTTTGAAAATTTTAATGTCTTAAAAACTTTTATTAATGGTAAATTAGTCTATGATGAAGGGAAGGTGAATTTCGAACCACAAGTAAAAAAAATGGTCAATAATTTTATTATTAATAATGTAACGATAGATGATTTAAAAATAAAGGCTACTACTGATCAAATGCAGATTATAAAAGCTTTTGATGGTTCTTTGCTTACAGAAAAATTAATAACTTCTGTTAGTAAAGATATTGATGGATTTGCTATTGCAGATCAGGAGAAAGATATTTTAAAAATTGTTGTTTTAAATAGATATACTAAAGGTGTTAAACCGTCAATAGGTTTTATTAATGGATTTAACTTAAAAAATTGTGCTATAGGTTCTTCTGTAGCTCATGATAGTCATAATATTGTGGTTGTGGGAACTGATGATACATTGATACTTCAAACTATTGAATTAATTCAAAAAAATAAAGGTGGTATCGCATTCGTTAGTAATGATAAATCTTATATTTTACCACTTCCTATTGCTGGCATTATGTCTAATACTGAAGTAATCGAAGCGGCTAAGAATTATGAAGTTTTAAATAATTATGCTGCTGAGCATGGTTGTAAAATGCTTAGTCCGTTTATGACTTTAGCTTTTATGTCTTTATTAGTGATTCCTCATTTGAAATTATCAGATTTAGGACTTTTCGATGTAGATACTTTCAGTTTTACAAATTTATTTGTTTGACTTTAAAATTTTATAATGAAATATTTGAGAAAAATAACTATTATCCTACTTTTTTTATTTTTTTCTAATTTTTTAACGGGACAAATTAATTATTTTGAAAATAATTCTATATATCTAGCAGATGCCAAATATAATGGCTATATGAAACTTTTTCCCAATATAGAGATACAGAAAGATACTACGCATAAATGGATTAAAAGAAAATTATTTGAAGAAAATTTTATTTCGATAAATGATTCTATAGCTAAAATTTGTATTAATCCATTTTTTAACTTATCTATTGGTGTAGACAATGGTCATCAAACGCAAATAAATTTCACTAATACTAGAGGTATTACTTTATTAGCTCAGATAGGTAAAAATTTATATCTCTCTAGTGAATTTTATGAAAATCAAGCTTTTTTACCTGAATATTATAATCTATTAATTGATTCTGTTAAGTTTTTACCTGGAAATAATTGGGTAAAAGAATATAGAGAAAGAGGGATAGATTATGGACTAGCTATGGGACGTATACAATGGCAGGCAACAGATTGGATGAGTTTAGAAACGGGCTTTAACAAAATTAATTTAGGTAATGGATATAGAAACTTGATCCTTAGTTATGATGCTCGCCCATATCCTTATTTACATATGGTATTTAATTATAAGAAAAAGATTTTTTTAGGGAACGTAACTGGCATAGCATATCATAATGATCAGATAATAGATAACTTTAAAGACAATCTCAAAAATATTTTTTCTGTCAATTATCTTACATTTTATCCTTTAGATATATTATCAATTTCACTGATAGATCTAACAATTTTTCATCCTGCGAATGGATATTTACGCTTCTCTCCTTATACCTTTATTTTTGTTCCAGAATTACGACCTCTTTTATTACGAAATAAACCTTCTTGGTCTTTGCCTGGATGCGCTATAAATATTGAGTTACCAAATAATAAAATTTATTATGAATGCACATTTAATGTTGACGATGTAATATCTAAAAATTTTAAACAAAATTTTGCTTATCAGCTTGGCATTTGTAGCAATATTAATCTATCAGATACTACATCCTTATTAAATATTAGAGTTGAATACAATTCTGTAGGTGAGCATGCTATGGATAATAAATATTCGACTACCTATCCAACGCATTTATACCAACCTCTAGGCATGTGGCAAGGCGAAAATTTTAATGAATTAATCTTGCAATTAAATTTTTTAAAAAATAATAATTTATTACAAATCTTCACATCTTATCAAAATATTAATCCTAGTGAAATAAACATTGCTAATAAACTTGGAAGTATTAATAGTATCTATACGAGTATTGCATATACATATTTAATAAATAAAATTGCTGGATTTGGTGCTTTTGTGGAGCTGTCTGATAGAATAGCTTTGAAAAATGATTTTTATGATAAAAATACTGTTAGCTTTAAGTGTGGTATTAAATATTTATTCACAGATAAATCACTAAATAGATGGCATTTATGATATTGTTAGGTATATTAATATATTGAAATAGGCGTTTAGATAATAAAGTCTTTTTCAGCTTTTTATATTAAAAGAATACCTTTACAATAATTAGTAAGCTCTAGCAATACCGCATTGGGAAATGATTTGTAATAAAACAAGCAAGCAGCGTTAGGCAGAAGGGTTTACACTGTTTGAGCAAGCTAAAGCTTGCGAGTTTGTAAACCCATAGAGGTAATTGCGTAGTTTTATCAAATCATTTCCCCTGCGGAGACTTTTCTTTTGTTACTTTTCTTTGTGTGGTTGACAAAGAAAAGTAAATTATATAGAAATTTATTCAAAATCAATTATATTCTTTAGAAATATAGCTAATACCGAGAATAAACCAGTAATAATTTAGTTGTTAATTAAACATCTAATTTGCAAAATTAATTAAAACTTAAAAATTATGAAAAATAATTATAAAAAAAATTTGGTTATTTGAATTTTTTTTTGTAAATTTGTATTTTAACTTTAAAAATATAAAAATATGAAAACAAAAAGTATTTTACTCGTTTTTCTATTACTCGTAACTCAGT
>Ga0209608_1000680_pt1 | contig 31604 bp, 30 predicted proteins | sample AD_UKC130_MetaG_FD_184428 | JGI IMG/M metagenome (GOLD analysis project Ga0209608, IMG submission 184428) | Active sludge microbial communities of municipal wastewater-treating anaerobic digesters from Canada - AD_UKC130_MetaG (SPAdes) (version 2) | ecosystem: Engineered > Bioreactor > Anaerobic... | reverse complement strand
TATACAGCATATTCGTTTATCAAGGTTCATTTCGTCAATATGCATTTACTTTTGTCAGTCTCTCAATGTTACTTTATCCCATTAATTAACATTCAGCAGGTTTTCCAGTTACTTTTCGAGACTATTCTAAATTATTTCTTTTTTAAAGTCTCTTTCTGTTTCCTTCTCATCCTCACAAACTCCTTAAAAGCCTCTATATCCTCTAACTCTTCCTCAGTCCATTCTTCGCCGTCATGGTGGGCGGCGATGGTCTCGATGGGGGTGCGGACGTTAGTGCGGCCGAGGAGGTAGTCAGTGCTACAATTAAAAATTTCAGACAGCTTTACCAGCGTAGCATTGTCTGGTTCTCGCACCCCTTTTTCATATTTACTTATTGTTTGTTGTGAGACTCCCAGCTTTTCAGCTAATTCGAGTTGGCTCATACCGGCTTCTTTTCTTAGTTTTTCTAGGTTTTTAATAAGACCACCTCCCAACTCCATATTACTACAAATTGGCGTATAAATAAATGTACAATTTGGCGTAAAATATTAAAATTTATACTTGACATACGCCATTATGACGTATATAATATAATCGAAGGTACGCCGATAAGGCGTAAACCGGTAACGCAGAACCTTGACAAGTTAAGAAAGGAGTAAAGGTTTTGAAACAAGAAAGTCTACGGAGGTGCTAGCTCCATAGACTCCTTGCCAAATTTTTTCACCCTATGTACTTTGCAGGCTTTCGCCGCGTTTCTAGCACCAACGCTTCTTTAAGTACTCCGTCACTTACGCAGTTTTGGTTCTGCGCTAATGATTGCCCATTAGCTGACGGATGCCAGGAGTTTCAATACCGGTGAAGCATTTTAACGAGTGCCGTCTCGTACCTTTTTATCCTGGTCGGTTCCAGTAATTGTACGCCGGATTGAGTGACTACCTTATACCCAGTTTAACGTGCTTTGGTGCCACGATGGCGACCTAACAACAGGGAACAGGGCAAGAACAAAAGTTTGGTCAATAAAACCAACTCCTTTCTTACCCATATGGGCCAGGTAAATTATACCACATATTGGAGTAAGGAGCAATATACCTAAGGAGGTGTTTCATTTGAGGGAATGGCTAATTCGTTTAAGAGGTAAAAGGTCCCAGGCAGAAGTAGCTGCTGAATGTGGTGTATCACAACAATTCTATAGTGCAATTGAACTAGGAGAACGCAGACCATCTGTCGAGGTCGCAAAGAAAATCGCCGCAGTTCTTGGTTTCAACTGGACGCGGTTCGCCTCCACCAAATTTTAAATGTGACCAGTCCATTAGGACTGTTTTTTTACTATATGCATATGATCAGCAAAACAGCAGACGGAATGAAAAGCTGCGAAAGGCCGATCATTGACAGCACCATTCTGTATTTTTCAGAAAAATAAAGGTTTAAATCTGAAAGAATTGTCTGATATTGATAAAAACATACTACTTTTTCACAAGTATTATAGTATTATTAATCTATATTGTTATATATTGTAACTTGCGAGGTAGAAATGTCATGAAAACAAAAAAAGGTTTTTTGCTGCGAAAGCTGGCAGGACAGTGGGTCGTCGTACCAATCGGACAAAATGCAGCCGACTTTTCATGCATCCTGATGCTGAGTGAGAGCGGAGCCCGGCTTTGGGAAAGACTCAGTGAAGGAGCAGACGATGAAGGGCTAGTGAAAGTGTTGCTGGACACTTACGACATTGATGAGGAAACAGCAAGGAATGATGTCAGGGAATTCATTGAAAACGTAGAAAAGCAAGGACTGCTGGAATGAACGATTTACCGGAAGGGGGGGGGTATCACATAAAGTGGAAATCTCAAAGAGACTGAGAAGCGAAGCAATACATAGAGCTGCGAGCAGAATGCAGATCCCGGTCACGGCTTCCTTTGAACTGATAGCAAGATGCAATTTCCATTGCGGGATGTGTTATGTATGCCGGTATCCGAATGACCGTGAAGCTTTGCGCAAGGAGCTTTCTGCAGAGCAATGGATCAGGATCGGAGAGGAGGCCAGGGACGAAGGCCTTTATTTCCTCACGCTGACAGGGGGAGAAATATTCCTCAGGGAGGATTTCAGGCAGATTTATGAAGCGTTTTCCAATATGGGCTTTCGGATCGTTTTATATACGAATGGGAGCATGATCACGGAAGAGACGGCAAAATGGCTGGCAAAGATTCCGCCGAGACTGGTCAGTGTTACGGTATACGGTGCATCTGCCGAGACTTATGAAGCAGTCACAGGGCACAGGGACGGATTCGAGCGTACAATGAGGGGAATCAGGGCGCTGTTGGATAATGGGATAAAAACCGAGATCAAGACTACCGTTGTGAAGGCTAATCAAAATGAACTTGAGGCGTTGATCAGGATTGCGGACAAGCTTGGCCGAGAAGATAGGTGAATACATTAACCAAACCTATTAACCTTAATTGATACAATTTGTTGTTTGAAGCATAACTTTTCCGTTTTGGAAAGATATGCTTCTTGGAAGCGGCAGTACTTGGTGAACTATAACAACAATGTAACGTCAGTCGTTATTCCCGACATAGTGACTTCTGTTGGGAAAGATTCGTTTCATCCGGAAGTGGTACCATCTATAGTAAGAGCCGGCCTTTCAGGGCTGGCTCTTGCCATGCCTGTCCCCGGACACAGTTGATTTATTACTGCCCGTACAAAAGCAGTTTTACCAATGCAACAGAACCGGACATCCGGCACAGGTGCAGGCGTTCTTTATAAATTTCAGATCTATCATATAGAATCGGGATTTTCCGGGCGCAAACCTTCAGCGTGATGAAAGCAGTTCCCAAATAAATGATTTAAACGGTCGAAAAACGTGGTAAAATTATAAGAGACAGATCAAATTATTGCAAATTACAGCAATACGGTCAATGATTCGTCATATACTGAAGGGAATTGAGAGTTCATGAATAGTGTCTGGCAGGTGTCCGGAATGCAATTCAGTCTAAAGTTGAATTCAAAAGAGATAAGTATAAGGAGCGGTATAATCTTACTGCTTTCATATATCCTGGCTGCAGCGACAGCATTCGTCGTTTATTATGCAGGCGGTACCAGTAAAGTATATACCAACCTTATGTATATTCCGATCACCATAGCTGCGTCCACCAACGGCAAACGGCACGGCATCGTGCATGCAATAGCAAGCGGGCTGATGCTGGGGCCTTATATGCCGCTGGATGTAGAGAACGGTGTCATGCAGGCTCCCGTCAACTGGATCATCAGGGTGGTCATGTATGTGATAATCGCATATGTGATCGGTTTTTTTGCGGATCATTACAGGCAGGAGCTGCTGAATGTCAGAAAGAGGGACCACGAGATTTTCGAGGCACATATGGCCACGATATACTCGCTGGTCAAACTGGCTGAGTCGCGGGATTACAATACGGGTGAACACGTATTGAGGGTTGCAGAACTTTGCAGACTGCTGGCAGGCAAACTTCGCAACAGGGAAAAATACAAAAACTACATAAATGACAGTTATATCGAATATATCTTCAAGGCGGCCCCGCTGCACGATATCGGAAAGGTAGGGATACCTGACAGCATCCTGCTCAAGCCCGGCAGGCTGACGCCTGAGGAATTTGAGATAATGAAGACACACACTGTCATCGGTGAGGAAACGCTGCTTGAAGTGAAGCAGAGATATTCGGGGTACAAGTTCCTGGAAATGGCGGTGCACATCGCAAGGCATCACCATGAGCGCTGGGACGGTACCGGATACCCGGATGGATTGTCGGGAGAGGACATACCGCTTTCGGCAAGGATAATGGCTGTGGCGGATACATACGATGCTCTGCGGTCAAAAAGGGTATATAAGGAAGCCCTTACTCACGAAGAAAGCCTGGAAGTAATCAGGCAGGAAGCGGGAACCCATTTCGACCCGGAAATCGTGGAAGTGCTGCTTGAAACTGAAGATGCGATAAATGCGCTTTATATCGAGGCTGACCCGGGCGAGTCGAAGCCTCGGCCAGTCCTGGTTGATCTTTGAAGCTGATCCTTCCCTGGCGGATTTTTTTTACCAGGCATTTCAGGGTTTGCTCCCGAATTTCGAGATATAATTGATCATTTCTCTCTGTATGGCGATAATGGCTTTTTCACGCCCTTCCACCTCGGTGACTTCTGTTTCGGTATGTTCCAGTTCCTTATAAACGCTGAAAAAGTGTGTCATCTCAAGGAAGATATGCTTCGGCAGTTCTGAAACATCCCTGTAGCAGTTATAGCTGGGGTCCTTGAAAGGGATGGCTATGATCTTGCTGTCTTTTCTGCCATTATCGATCATGGTGAACATCCCGATGGGATAGCAACGGACGAGCGTCATCGGAATGATCGGCTCGGAACACAGGATCAGCACGTCCAGAGGATCGTTGTCGTCTCCGTATGTGCGGGGGATGAAGCCGTAATTTGCCGGGTAGTGCGTGGAAGTCGACAGTATGCGGTCAAGGACAAGCATTCCTGTCTCTTTGTCAAGTTCATACTTGGTCTTTGAGCCTTTCTGGATCTCCACCACTGCATAAAAGTCTTCAGCGCTGATACGTTCCGGTGCTATGTCGTGCCAGATGTTCAATTCATATCTCCTCCTGTCCGTGCAGCTTTCACTGAGCATTATATGCCGGATGCTCTGCCTGGATACTGTGCCTTTATTATAAACAACATTGTCATCAAATAACAACTTATATTGCGTCACCCTATAAGGCGTTGCGGAACGACAAGTTGAAAGCGGAGTAACGGGGCAGAGACATTTTTGAAGGCGATGGGACATATGAAATTATACGGGAAGAGTCAGCTGTACCGGGTCAACGCGGAAGTCTGCGACGATCCTGAAGCGCAGGCGGTGGCGGGAACTGAGCAGTACGGCTTTCCCCTGGGATATATAGACGACAGATGGCGTTTCACTCACTTCGAACTGGCCAGGTAACGATTTGCTAATGAAAAAATCTTGATCCATCTATTGACAACAGGAAGTTTTTGATTATAATTTAAATTAAGAATTATTCTTATTCTTGAGGTGCGTAAGTGACCAGGCAAAGGAAAACCATTTTGAATATAATCAAAATTTCCAATGAACATATGACGGCTGAGGAGATCTATATGAAAGCAAAGAAGGTCATGCCTTCCATTGCCATCGGGACCGTCTACAGAAACCTGGGCCTTATGACGGAAGCCGGGGAGATCAGGCGCATCCCGATCCCTGATTCACCTGACAGATACGACAAGTCGACGAAACCCCATGAGCATCTTGTCTGCCAGAAATGCGGAGAAGTGCATGATGTTTTTATCGATGGACTGATGGAATACCTGAGCCGGCAGACAGGAGTCGAAATCACCGGATATGACCTGAGCCTCAGATTTATTTGTGAAAACTGCAGAACACAGGACGACAAGAAAAAACCACAATAAACCTGGATATGCAAAACCAAAAATTCATATAAAAAGGAGAGTGTATTATGAACATTAAGGGAACGAAAACAGAAAAAATCTCAGAGAGGCTTTAGCCGGAGAATCCATGGCAAGGAACAAGTATACCTATTTCGCATCAGTGGCAAGAAAAGAAGGATATGAGCAGATCGCTGCCATATTCGAAGAAACAGCCAACAACGAGAAAGAGCATGCGAAACTCTGGTTCAAGGCTCTCGGCGAACTGGGAAACACGGCTGAAAACCTGCTCAGCGCAGCCAACGGTGAAAACTATGAGTGGACCGATATGTATGAACGCTTTGCAAAGGACGCTGAGGAAGAAGGCTTTACAGCTCTTGCAAAACAGTTCAGGATGGTAGCGGCGATAGAGAAGGCACACGAAGAAAGATACCGCAAACTTCTCAGCAACGTGGAGATGCAGAAGGTGTTCGAAAAGGCCGAGGAGACCATCTGGGAATGCCGCAACTGCGGACACCTTGTAATGGGCAAAAAGGCTCCCGAGGTCTGCCCGGTATGTGCACATCCGAAGAGCTTCTTCGAGGTCAGGAAGCAGAATTACTGATACTAATAAGGTCCATCCTGTCGAAACACCGTCTCATAACGCTCGGGACGGTGTTTTTTCTATTGCCTGTTAGAAAAAATTGTATGGGATATTACATGGAACAGGAAGACTTATTGTGCTATGATATTTATCAATGAGATTAACACTTATGCCTGAAAAGCAAGAAGGAAGAGATTTTATTGGTTATTTCACGACATCATGACCTGGATATGTGCAGCGGGCCGCTGTTAGGCAAGATGCTGGTATTCACCCTGCCTATAATGGCGATGAACATCCTGCAGCTGCTGTTCAACGCTGCCGATATGATCATCATAGGACAGTTTTCAGGCAAACAGGCGCTTGCTGCGGTAGGCGCAACAGGTGCACTTATCAATTTGCTGGTCAATCTGTTCATGGGTCTGTCAGTGGGAACGAGCGTCATAGTTGCACAGGATTACGGGGCCGGCAAGCCGGTGGAAGTGGGCCGGTCTGTCCACACTTCGATAGCGATCAGCATAATTGGCGGAGTGACAGTCATGGTGACAGGACTGGTACTGTGCGAGCCTTTGCTGGTCCTGATGGGTACTCCCGATGATATCATATCCATGTCTGTAGTATACATGAGAATATACTTTATAGGCATGCCTGCCAACATGGTGTACAACTTCGCAGCAGCCATCCTCCGCTCTGTAGGTGACAGCCGGCGCCCCATGTACTACCTTGTCATCGCCGGCGCCGTCAATGTAGTACTGAACCTGTTCTTTGTAGCAGTGCTGGGCATGGATGTGGATGGTGTGGCATGGGCGACCGTCATATCACAGTACATTTCAGCCTTCCTCACCATGGCATGCCTGTACAGGAGCAGCCTGTCCATACGCTTCGTACCAAGGCAGCTTTGTATTGACAGACAAAAACTTAAGACACTACTGAGGGTAGGTGTGCCTGCAGGGCTGCAGAGCACGCTTTTTTCCATCTCCAACACTCTGATCCAGTCTGCTGTAAATTCTTTCGGATCCACCATGGTGGCGGCAAGTTCCGCTGCCGGCAATGTTGAGAACCTGGCAGGGACTACGATGAACGCGTATTATAATGCGGCCATTACTTTCACCGGTCAGAATATGGGCGCAAAAAAATATGAGCGGATCGATACCATCGCAAAAGTGTGCACCGCACTGGTCTTTGCAACCTGGTTCGTACTGTGCGGAGCCATACTGCTTTTCGGAAGGCCGCTGCTCAGTGTGTACACATCTGATCCGGAAGTTATCGAGCTTGGTATGGAACGACTGTATGTTATGATGGCAGCGTATTTTACATGCGGCATAATGAACGTGTTCCCCGGTCTGACCCGCGGGATGGGTTATTCCATACTTCCCATGCTGTGCACGCTGATAGGCGCCTGCCTGTTGAGGATCGTCTGGCTGGCTACTTTTTTCACGTGGTACCGTTCGGTGTTCATGCTTTTCGTCTGCTACCCCATCACCTGGTCACTGGCTGGGCTCGGCCAGGTTGCAAGTTTCTTCTATGCCCGAAACAGGATACGGAAACGGACAGCAGCGGAGGCTGAGGCAGCGTCATCAGGAAGCTGAGGCAGCGCCGTCACGATGGCAGGAAACGTTAAAACCGGTCAAAAAATTGCAGGCTTCATGATTGACAAATCCGATATTTTGGATAAAATTGTACTAAACATGATAGTTTAGGGTTTGGCAGATATCTTGCTGCTATTTTTGGCTCAGTGAATTTTGCCCAAATATACAGGATACGGGGGAACGCATATGGGAAGTGTTGGTGCAAAATCAGGTAAGATACGTGCATTTCTTGCAAGGAAAGGAATAGTGATTTCAGGACGTCTCTATGCCATAGATGCCATGAGTGCCATGGCACAGGGCCTGTTCTGTTCACTTCTGATAGGCACGATACTGAATACGATAGGTACCCAGACCGGGCTGGCCTTTTTAAACGATATAGGCGGATTTGCCACCAAAATGTCCGGCCCTGCCATGGCTGTTGCTATAGGCTATGCTTTGAAGTGTCCGCCGCTGGTGCTCTTTTCGCTGGCTGCAGTCGGACAATCCGCAAATGAGCTTGGAGGTGCCGGAGGTCCGCTGGCAGTCCTTATAATAGCGATTATTGCCGCGGAGATCGGCAAGGCGGTTTCGAAAGAAACGAAGGTCGATATCCTGGTCACTCCGCTGGTTACCATATTCGCCGGGGTAGGCGTTTCTGCGCTGATCGCGCCTCCTATCGGAGCTGCGGCAAGTTCCATAGGACAGGTCATAATGTGGGCAACCGAGCAGCAGCCGTTCATCATGGGCATCCTGGTATCGGTCATTGTAGGGATGGTACTGACACTTCCCATCAGCAGCGCTGCAATATGCCATATGCTGGGTTTGACCGGGCTGGCCGGCGGTGCCGCCCTGGCTGGTTGCTGCGCCAATATGGTGGGATTCGCTGTCATATCCTTCCGGGAAAACCGCTGGGGCGGACTGGTTTCCCAGGGACTTGGGACATCGATGCTCCAGATGGGCAATATAGTCCGGAATCCGAAGATCTGGATACCTGCTATTTTGGCCAGCGCTGTCACAGGCCCGGTATCAACGGTCGTATTCAGACTGGAAATGAACGGACCGGCAGTAGCCTCCGGCATGGGGACCTGCGGTCTTGTCGGACCGATAGGAGTATATACGGGATGGATCAATGAAATCGCAGCCGGCACGAAAGCTGCGATCACAGCGTTCGACTGGTTCGCGCTGATAATGATAAGTATCGTGCTTCCCGCTGTCCTAAGCTGGATATTCGGGCTGATCTGCCGGAAGATCGGCTGGATAAAGGAAGGCGACCTGAAACTGGAGAACTGACGGCCCGAAAAACGAAAATCCGGAAGTCGGTCTGACTGTCAGAAGGAGAAACCGATTGCATGGGGCGATTATCCGGGGATGTCCTGACTTTCAGTAAGGCCATCCCCGTTTATGATGTCCAGCTATCCTGAAACAGGATCGTTTTTTATGTCTGTATTATTGTCTATGTATTTTTTCAGGAAATCCAGTATCTCCATGGTGCAGTCGACTATGCGGTTGTGCTTGTAGTGCCGGTTCGTGGAGAAGTACCTGAAATATTCCCAGGGGTCTTTTACCTGTGGGCCCCAGTCCCAGAGACCGTCCGCATTCCTGCATGACAGCAGCCATTCCACCGCGTCGGAAAGGAACAGCGCTGAACCTTTGAACTGGTTTATATAGTTAAATGAATACATCCATCGTCTTGTCTTTTCATAGACGAAATTGTCAGGTAGCTTCGCGGGGCAGTTTTCCCAGAAATACCCGTGGTAATAGGCGTGCCTGCCGTGGTGGAGGAGCATCGCATGCTCAAGCTTTGGGGGGACATTCTCGCGGCGCTTGAGCAGCAGCCCGAACTGCATCGGGACGAGCCTTTTCTCGCGCGTTCCGAATACCTCATGCTGGACGTCACGCTCGCGTTCATAGCTGTATTCGCCGTCCTCATAAGCGCGGTTAACTATGTACATCCACTCGCTGTATGTCCTGTCGCACAGCTCATTATAAGGTTTGATCGATTCTATCGTCTCGCAGATGACAGCCGTCTGCCACGGTATTGCCCGTTCGTTCTTGTCGTACAGCTTTTCGCGGCTGGTGCCCCTCAGGAAGTCCTGGAGGTATTCATAAGCGTTGAAGAGTATATCCCGGTCATCGATGGTAAGGCCAATGTAAAGGCAGCGGTTGATCGCGACCCCATCCGCCGTATTCATCCTGCTCGCGCCAAAGTTCCTCTACGATGTCGCTTCTTAGAAATGCAGGGCGAAGGCTGCTGAGTTCCGGATCATCATACGGCCTGTCCAGCAGGTGGAACAGGATCTTGTACCTGACTGCCGGGTATTCGCAGAATTCATACAGCCTCATCGCCATTTCAGTGAATTCTTTCCTGCTCAGCATCAGCGGACCTCTCGACATGTTTCCTGTATGTTGGTTGAATATACCTATATTATAACACTCACTTGCACATTTTGTTATCTGCTTACCACCATCCATGTGCCTTCTGCGCACGGAGAGGATTCAGGGGCGTTGAGCATTCCGTTTTCAATGCATTTTTCTATAGCATCAGTATATCCGAGCACAGGTCCTCGGCTTCATACGAACTGCCGCACCGCGAGTATGCAAAGCTGTAAAGCCTGTCAAGAAACTTCCTGCTGTCCAGCATCCTGTCCAGTTCGACATGTTCCATACCGTTCTGTTTTCCCTTAAATCATTCATGAATGATTTCATATATATAGTCGGCGGAAAGTCAGTCCTGTTAGCAACATTTTATAACAAAACCTGCTGAAATTAAAATCAGCCCGATTTATACAACGGGCTGACCATATAAAGCAAAATATGCGTATCGAATAATAACAGATGATGGAGGCAATCAGTCAACAGATAAATTCAATTATCAATTATCACTAAACCAAACATCAATAAGCAATGTTCCGGGAAAGAATACTGCTGTTACAGCGACAGTATCGTGCTCAGCTCCAGCATATCCCTGGGTATTTCCTTTCTGGTCTCCAGTGCCTCCTCAATATCGATGCCGACTACTTCGCCGGCCTTCACTGCGATGATCTGGTTGTAGATCCCATTAGCCAGCAATTCCGTAGCTTTGGCGCCCATGACGCTTGCCATGACTCTGTCGCGCACCGTTGGGCTTCCGCCGCGCTGTATGTGCCCAAGTATTGTGGCCCTTGTTTCGATCCCGGTGATCTCTTCTATTTTCTCTGCCAGGTTTACCGCTCCGCCGACCCCTTCGGCAACTATCACGATGTAATGCTTTTTCCCCCTGTTCCTGCCTTCGAGTATCGGCTTTATGATATCCTTGTTGAAATCAAAGGGCCTTTCCGGCAGTATCACCACTTCCGCACCGCTGGCGATCCCGACATTCAGGGCTATATATCCCGCATGCCTGCCCATGACTTCGAGGACACTGCAGCGTTCGTGCGAATATGCCGTGTCCCTGATCTTGTCGAGAGCGTCCTGGACCGTATTGAGGCAGGTATCATACCCTATGGTATATTCGGAACACCCGATGTCGTTGTCTATGGTGCCGGGTATCCCTATTACCTTCATGCCGCGCCTTGCCAGGTCCCTGGCACCCTTGAAGGAACCGTCCCCGCCGATCACCACGATAGCATCGATCCCGAATACCTGTGCCATCGATATAGCTTTCTGCAAGCCTTCTTCAGTTTTGAATGCCGGGCAGCGGACTGTCTTGAGGATGGTCCCGCCCTTGTGGATGATATCAGAAACGCTCCTTAAGTCCATTTCAAATATGTCGCCGTTGATAAGGCCGTTGTAGCCCCTGTATATGCCCATCACCTTGAAGCCGTGGTATATGCCTGTCCTGACAACTGCCCTTATGGCGGCGTTCATGCCTGGTGCGTCTCCGCCGCTGGTCAGCACGCCTATGGTTTTTATATCGCTCATAAAACAACCTCCCTGTGTAAACGTTCCTGTCTTGCGACTCAGAACAATATATCGTAGGACAAACTGTCGGATCGACCCATGTCCATATATGTTTCTACATACAGATTATCAGAATCAGATGCCCTGTCAAGTGAAAAAGGACAGAAAAAAAGCCCGGATTTACCGGGCGGTTTGTGCAATCCGGAAGTGCGCCGGATAACAGATGGCAGTTCTGCCAAATGCGGGTGCAATCTGCAGATACTGATATTCCGATACTGGCTGAAAGCACTGTTTCGTCACACAACTGTCAGGACTGCTTTCAGCAGGCTCTCAGGCCTGGAATCCGGGCCGACGAGTATCTCGAATTCGCCCGGCTCCACCACCTGGTTTTCATTTTCATCTATTATATAAAGCTCTCTGACCGGGAGCCGGAACTCCACCGTTTTGGTCTCTCCGCTCCTGATCTCCGTTTTCACAAACCCCTTAAGCTGCCTTACGGGTGTGACAACGGAACTTACGACATCGTTCACATAGAGCTGTACGGTTTCCTTGCCGTCGTACGGACCATTATTGGTCACGTCGACGTAAACGGTGACTGTGTCATCGGCAGTGCAGGTGGTGTGCGACAGCCGCAGGTTGGAATATTCATAGCGGCTGAAGGAAAGCCCGTAGCCGAAGCTGTACAGGGGCCTTTCCGGCATATCCATGTAACGCCCGCCGTGCCAGCCGGGCAGCTGGTTGTAATATACCGGCAGCTGGCCTGAATGGTACGGGAAGGATATCGGAAGTTTTCCGCTTGGGTTCAGTTCGCCGAATATGATCTCTGCCACTGCCTTTCCCCCGAACATGCCCGGGTTGAAAGCTTCCAGCACTGCATCCGCGTTCTCCGCGATCCAGGGAATGGCCAGAGGCTTGCCGTTTACAAGCACGACTATCAGCGGCTTGCCACATTTCCTGAGGCTCTCCAGCAGTTTCTGCTGGTTCCCGGAAAGCGCCAGGTCTGCCCTGTCCTTGAATTCACCGTTCTGAGCGAGGCAGTCTCCGACCACGGCAATGATCACGTCTGCCCCTGAAGCACACTCCATGGCTCCGTTTATGTCTTCGTCATCCATATCCATGACATCGCAGCCCTTGTGATATGCAACATTGATGCCTCTCTTTCCCGCGAGCTCCCTGATCCCGCTGAGGATCGTGTGGACCGGAAGTTTTGGTACCTCGTCCGGTTTTGGCTGCGGGTGGCTCAGGAAAGTCCAGTCGCCGAAATGTGACTGGATGTCGTCTGCGTTGGGACCGATGACTGCTATACTCTTCACGGAGCCGTCCAGCGGCAGCGTGTTGTTCCTGTTTTCGAGAAGGACTATGCTTTCCCTCGTTATTTCAAGCGCTGCATCGAGATGCTCTTTGCATCCTATTACTTTCCCGGCCCGGCCGGTTGCCTGAAGCGCCTTGCCGTCGAACAGCCCGAGCATGAACTTGATCCTGAGTATCCTGCGGACAGCTTCATCGATAAGTTCCCCAGGCACGACTCCGTTCCTGATGAGGCTGAGAGCGGCTTCATAGAATTCGTTGGTGGTCATTATCATGTCATTTCCGGCCTCGATGGCTTTCCTTGCGGCAGTTTCCATGTCGCCCGCCACATGCTGGTTGCAGATGAGGCTGCCGACATTGTTCCAGTCTGTCACGACGAAGCCGTCAAATCCGAGCTCTTCCTTAAGCAGTTTTCGCAGGACCTTTTTATTTGCGGTCACCGGCGTACCGTCGATGGACTGGTAACTTGACATGAATGTCGCACATCCGGCTTCGACCGCTTTCCTGAACGGCGGAAGGAAAACGTCCCTGACCTTCCTCATGCTGATCTGGGCGTCATAAGCGTCCCTGCCGCCGGTCGCCTCGCCGTACGCTATGTAATGTTTCGCACACGCGAGTATACTGTCGGGATCAGACAGCGAATCGCCCTGGTATCCCTGTATGATCGAAGCAGCCAGTTCGCCTGCCAGGTACGGGTCTTCGCCGAAAGTCTCATTTATCCTGCCCCACCTGAGGTCCCTTCCAAGGCAGAGGATGGGGGAGAATGTCCAGTGGAGACCGTCGGCCGCCACCTCTTTTGCGGTGATGCTTCCTGCTTTCTTTACAAGTTCAGGATTCCAGCTGCATGCCATTGCCAGCTGAGTCGGGAAAATTGTAGCCCCGTTGTACAGGGCATGTCCGCGGACGGCATCAATCCCGAAAAGCAGCGGGATGCCCAGCCGTGTGCCCATGGCGATTTCCTGCAGGCGTACCGCGTCATCACCGAGGGCATGGAGGAATGAACCGGCGCACCTTTCCGTGATCCATTCTTCAGCTTCTTCCTTACTTACGGAAATGAAGCTGATCTGCATCATCTGGCCTACTTTTTCTTCCGGGGTCATCCTTGCGATAAGGTCGTCTACCCTTTCCTCGACGGACAGGGATCTATCCTTGTATTTTGGTATCATAGCCTGATATCCTCCTGTGTTTTCATATGTAAGTCGCCTCATGCAATTGAGATGCATATATATGCAACTGCATCAGAGGTATCTGATAATTTGCTCCGGGAAATCCGCCGGCCAGTTGATAACGCCGAAACTCATGGATTTGTATGTCCACGCTGCACGGCCGATACCATACTCTTCGAAAATCGAGTGCATATCCCTGTACCATTCAACGGCGCATTCGGCAGGTGCGCTCAGGATGACTCCGTATTCACCGCAGTAAACCGGCACATTATGTTTTTCTGCTGTTTTTATGGCAGGTTCCATCCTTTTGACCAGGTAGTCCCTGCCCATTTCGGCGACGGCGGAGAACTGCGAATCATATTGATTGAGTTCTTTTGCAATTCTCCGGTAATCATCCATGCTGCCGGGATATTCAATGGATACGTCGGTAAGAGGCTTGACCCACGTTGCCCCCTGGTGAGTGAACAGGAACGGGTCATAGAAATGGAATGTGAAGATTATATTCTCATCGTACGGCGGATCGAGCAGTTCGAGGGTGCTGGCGCTGTTCCAGCGGATGCCGCCCACAACAATCTTTGTTTCAGGAGCTGTCCTGCGGATCTCGGTGATGGCCCTTCGTATGAGATCGTTCCAAAGGCCGGGGTCCGCATCCACCACTTCGTTGAGCAGCTCAAATGAGACGAAATCGCTGTATTTGCCGTACCTTGCCGCGAATTCCTTCCAGAGGTTTACGAAGGCATCCTGTACACGCGATTCTGTGAAAAGCGTGTTGTCCTCGTTGTAAAAGGCGTAACCGGGTGCCTTGTGCAGGTCCAGTATCAGGTTCAGACCGTTGTTCCTGCACCATTCGACGCAGTTGTCGACATACTTTATGCCTTCTGTGAGTTTCCCTTCGTCATCGGACACTACGTCATAGTCGATCGGCAGGCGGATATGGTCGAGTCCCCATGAAGCGATCGTTTTTATGTCCTCTTCGCCTATGAAACTGTCGTAGTGGGACTGTTCGCGCGGACACTGTGAGATCCATCCGCCGATATTGATGCCTCTCATGTACCCTTTCCATGTTTTCATATACAGATCCTCCTTGAACGATTATGATGATTGGTGCAGCATCAAGAGCAACATCTGATTACCGTGAACCCGCAGCATCGGCAAATCAGAAAAAGTGCCGCCTTATTCTATTTTATGGCCCCCGGACGGCATTGTCAAACAGATGTCGCCGCCGAAGCCGGCCAGTCCTCTGCAATGGTGCTGAAATTTTTCTTTCCGGATGATATACTTATACTGTTGAAAAAACACATACTGACAGCCGGGGTGGATGTTCCGCATCCGGCGTTGTATCAGGCCAACGGAGGTGTTTGGTTTTGGGAGGGACTAACCTGAAGAAGATCAGAAAGAGCATCGCACTTCTCATTGCTGTCTGCATGATCATGGCGTTCATGACATCCTGCGGACAGAATACTGCAAGTAAAGACAATGAGGGCGATCCTGACAGGGCATCAGCAGATGGCGGCCAGGACGCCGGTGACGGCGAAACAGGCAATGGGACCGGGACGCCTGCAGACAGCAGCGGCCAGGCGGGTACGGACGACGGCGCGCAGGGACAGGCCGGAGGCCAGGATGCGGTATTTGCCATCGATTTTGAAGACAGGACCACCCAGGGTTTTTCAGGCAGGGGAGGTTCCGAGGTCCTTACCGTGACCGATGAGGCTAATGTGACAGCAGGCGGCGGGTACTCGCTGAAAGTGACGAACAGGTCCGAAACGTGGCACGGACCGTCGCTCAGGATAGAAAAATACGTGGAAGAGGGTGCCGAATATAAATTTTCGGTATATGTCAGGCTTATTGAACCTGCGAGCACGCAGATCATTCTTTCCACGCAGATAGGGAGCGGGGAGAGCGCCAGCTATTTCAATATAGCCCAGCAAAACGTCAGCGCCTCAGCCGGATGGGTCAAATTAGAAGGTCCCTATCGCTATGTCGCGGCGGGCGACTACATAACCATATATGTCGAAAGCTCAAGCCCCAACGCATCGTTCTACATCGACGATGTGACAGCGGAGCAGACCGGGAAAGCTGTAAGCGGCATCCAGACAGACCTGGTGCCGATAAAGGATGTATATAAAAATGATTTCCTGATAGGAACCGCCATATCGCTCCAGGATACGTACGGAAAAAGGTTGGAGCTTCTTAAAATGCACCATGACGTTGTCACTTTCGGCAACGAGATGAAACCGGAATCGCTGCAGCGTACAAAGGGGAAGTTCACGTTCAGCACAGCCGACAGGATGGTCGAAAATGTGCAGAAGGCGGGCCTCAGGATACACGGGCACACGCTTGTCTGGCACCAGCAGTCACCGATGTGGATGAACCAGTCGTCGAAAGACGTGTACCTGGGCCGCGAAGAGGCCCTTGAGAACCTGAGGACACATATCAGGACAGTGATGGAGCATTTCGGGGACAAGGTCATCTCGTGGGATGTAGTGAATGAAGCGATGAACGACAACCCGTCCAACCCGGAGGACTGGAGGAAAGCGCTGCGCAAATCCCCGTGGTATTATGCCATCGGTGACGATTACGTTGAGCAGGCCTTCCTTGCGGCAAGGGAAGTCCTGGACGAGCATCCGGAATGGGATATAAAACTGTATTACAACGACTACAACCTTGACAATCAGAACAAGGCCCGTGCCGTATACAGCATGGTCAAAGAACTGAACGAAAAATACCAGAAGAGCCACCCGGGCAAGCTCCTGATCGACGGCATAGGCATGCAGGGACACTATTCGCTTAACACGAATCCCACCAACGTGGAATTATCCCTTGAAAGATTCATATCTCTCGGCGTGGAGGTAAGCATCACCGAGCTGGACATCATGGCGGGGACCAACCATGAACTGACCGAGAAAGAGGCGATCCAGCAGGGTTACCTGTATGCCGAACTGTTCAGGATATTCAAAAAGTACTCTGACCACATCGTGCGCGTGACATTCTGGGGAATGGACGACGGAACGAGTTGGAGAGCTTCGATGAACCCGACATTGTTCGACAGGAACCTGCAGGCCAAGCCGGCCTATTACGGCGTCATAGATCCTGAAAAATTCATGAGCGAGAACAAGCTCGAATACCTTGATTCGAACCGCTCCCTTGCGAGGTACGGCACTCCTGTGATCGACGGGGAGACTGACGCGATCTGGAGCAAGGCGCCGGCGCTGCAGATCAACCGGTACCAGATGGCCTGGCAGGGAGCTACCGGTACGGCCAGGGTGCTGTGGGACGAGAAGAACCTGTATGTACTGGTATACGTGAACGATGCGGAGCTTGACAAGGCCAACGCAAATCCGTGGGAACAGGATTCTGTGGAAGTATTCATCGATGAAAACAATGAAAAGACCACGTTCTACCAGGATGACGACGGCCAGTACAGGGTCAACTTCGAGAACATGGCGACGTTCAGTCCTGAGAATATCAGTGAAGGGTTCGAATCTGCCGTAAGGGTTTCCAAATCGAGCTACATCGTGGAGATGAAGATACCCTTCAGGACGATAACTCCGAAAGCCGACATGGAAATCGGCTTCGACGTCCAGATCAATGATGCGAAGGGCGGCATCCGCCAGAGTGTTGCAAACTGGAATGATCCTTCCGGCAACGGATGGCAGGATACTTCCGTTTTCGGAACATTGATGCTGAAGAAGTAAGACCTGCATAATACATTAGCGCATAATCATGCATCACGCTGCATGATTATGCGCTAATTATGTTAACAGGATAATGTTGGAATATATATCGGTATTGACAAATATATATTATTAGTATAAATTTATAAATATGCAGACAAAAACGCATAAAGCGTATAAATATACATTCAGATTACATAAAAAGGAGAGAATGGTATGAAAAAACTGATTGCACTTCTGACAGTTTTATCGTTGCTAATGATCGGCTTTTTGACCGGCTGCGGCGAAAAGAGCGGTGACGGCGCAAAAAGCGGCGGGGCCGGCGTAGTGAAGGTCATCGATATACCGCTCACCGAAGAGGAGTACGCCTTCGGCGTGGACAAGAACCAGCCGGAACTCCTGGAAGAAGTGAACAAGTTCATTGCGAAGATCAAATCTGACGGTACATACGAAGAGATACTCAACAAATACTTTGGCGACGGTACTCCGACACCAGTCACATCGGCGGAGCTGGATCCGTCGAAGGACCAGTTGGTCGTGGCTACGAATGCTGCCTTTGAGCCGTTCGAATATATGTCGGGCGACAAGTATCTTGGCATAGACATGGAAATTGCAGCATTGCTTGCTGAACAACTCGGGAAAGAGCTTGTCATCAGCAACATGGACTTTGAGGCAGTATGCCTTTCCGTAGGACAGGGCAAGGCTGACATAGCTATGGCCGGCCTTACGATCAAGGAAGAAAGAAAGGAATATGTCACTTTCTCCGATAAGTATCATGATGCAGCCCAGATGCTGATCGTGAAGGCTTCCGATACGAGGTTCGACAACTGCAAGACAAAGGAAGATGTCGAGGCTGTCCTGAAAGGCCTTGACAGCAAAACCAAGATAGGAGTCCAGAACGGTACTACGGGCGAATTCTATGTCCGTGGCGATGAGGATTGGGGATTCTCCGGGTACAACGTTGAATGCATAGGTTACAAGTCAGGGTCACTGGCTGTCCAGGATATGCTCAACGGCAATATAGACCTTGTCATCATAGACGAAGCTCCTGCAAAATGCATAGCGAAAGCATTCAATGAAATGAACTGATCCCACCCGATGTTCAGACGGGTGCCGGGATGCCTGGATGCGGTGTCCGGCCGCCAGCGGCAGGACATCGCATTTCTGTGAAACGGGAACACAAATTCAGTGATTGATATTCAAGGGGACGGCGATGGGTAGTTTTGAGAAAAAAGTAACCAGGTTCTGGGAGATATTCATAAACCAGAACGGCTATAACAAGGTACTCACCGGATTGAAGAATACGGTGATCATAGCAGTTGTCGGCCTGGCAATAGGCATCGTTATAGGAACGGTGATCGCGGCCATCGAAGTCATGCCGAAATACAAAAGGATTCCAAGGATACTCAACAGGGTATGCACTTTTTATGTAGGGCTGTTCAGGGGCACGCCGATAGTCGTCCAGCTGCTGGTGACTTACTATGTGGTGCTGCCGCTGCTCGGCGTGAACATGCCTCCTGTAAACGTGTGTATCCTGGTATTCGGGCTCAACAGCGGAGCGTACGTATCCGAGATAATGAGGGGAGGCATCCTGTCCGTCGACCCGGGCCAGATGGAAGCAGGACGCGCGGTAGGCCTGAGTTACAGTGTTACGATGATGAAGATCGTCGTTCCCCAGGCAGTCAAAAATATCCTGCCGACACTGGGCAATGAACTTATAGCTCTGATAAAGGAGACTTCGGTAGTAAGCTTCGTCGGCGCTGCAGACCTGTATGTCGCATTCAGCTACATCGGCTCGAACAACTATGAGTTCATGGTTCCTTACCTGGCGATGGCGCTCATATATATCATCATGGTCATGATTATCGCAATGTTTGTCAGACTAATGGAAAGGAGCCTGAGAAAAAGTGATAGACGTAATTGATCTTCGGAAAAGTTTTGGCGGGGTCGAGGTGCTCAAAGGTATCACGACCACCATCAGGGAAGGCGAAAAGGTCGCCATCGTGGGCCCTTCCGGAAGCGGCAAGAGCACGTTCCTGCGCTGCCTGAACTGCCTGGAAGATCCCACTTCAGGCTCCATAATATTTGAAGGAGTCGACATTGCGGACATGAAGGTCGACATAAATATACACAGGCGTCATATGGGGATGGTTTTCCAGCAGTTCAACCTTTTCAACAACAAGACAGTGCTGGAAAACATCATGCTGGCGCCGCTGCATGTGAAACTCACGGATCTTCGTAAGAAGAAACTGAAGAATGTGTTCATAAAGCTGTACAACCTTTTTGCATCAGATAAAAAGCCTCTTTATGAAATAAATACGACAAGGCAGCAGATCAAACAGGAAGTGAGGGAAAATGCCCTTCGCCTGCTGCGGAGGATCGGGCTGGAGGATAAGGCCGACGCATACCCGTCAACGCTTTCCGGGGGCCAGAAGCAGAGGATAGCCATAATCCGCGCGCTGGCAATGAACCCGAAAGTGATACTTTTCGATGAACCTACCTCCGCGCTGGATCCGGAAATGGTGAAGGAAGTGCTGGACCTGATAAAACAGCTTGCTGCAGAGGGCATGACCATGGTGATCGTGACCCATGAGATGGGCTTTGCGAGAGAGGTAGCAACAAGAGTGCTGTTTATGGATGATGGCCAGATACTTGAAGAGAACACACCTGACCAGTTTTTCACCAATCCGCAGAACCCGAGGGCAAAGGAATTTTTGTCAAAGGTTCTGTGATCGTGAATATCTGCCCAGGGTTTCAAGGATCCTGTTTTCAAGAAAGGAACTAAAATCGGGCCAGGATACGCTGATCGAAGAAGCAGGAATAAACCCGCCTGCCATGGATTTGTGTCCTCCTCCGCTGCCGAATCCATCAAGGAATTCAACGATCAGCTTTCCGGCATCATAATAGTCGGTTTCATTTCTGACTGAAAACTTGACGCCTTCTTTTCTCCTGGAATACACTATCGACAGTTCGACTTCCCCGAGCGACATGATAAAATCCGATATAGTACCAAGGAGAGAATCGGGACAGTCATTTCCGATGAACGCAATACCTATGTTTCCATGTATCTTTATGTTATTTATGGCATTGCTGTATGCAGACAGATCGCTGAACCGGAGTTTGTTGATCTGGATCAGGTTCAGCAGATCAGTATCTGCAGCTTTGAAAAGCATGTAGAACATATCCAGGTCAAGTTCACTGACCCCCCTTGACAAATCAAGGGTGTCTGTCTTTATCCCGTAAAGAAGGGCGGTGGCGACGTCTTTCGGGACTTCTGCACCGTTTTCAACAAAATACTCTGCGATGATGGATGAACATGCACCTACCTGCGGACGTATATCTTCAAATATATAATCTGCTTTCTGGAATACTGGATGATGGTCTATAGAGGCTATCTTTCCGGTGATAAAATCCGTTATATTGGAATTGCCCTTCTGTGAATCTACGAGGACTATATAATCGTTTTCAGTAATATCATGTATGTCTTTTATCTTTTTCAGCGATATATCAAGGAGTTCGACCATCCTGCTGGTACTGTATTTTTCTATTTCGCCGTTATAGTATATATCCGCATGGATCCCCGCTTTCCGCAGCAGATACTGAAGACCGAAGGCACTGCCTATCGAATCGGGGTCAGGGGAGTTGTGCATTTGGATAAATGTCCTCTGTGTGCCCGATGCCAAAATGTCGATAAGCTTCCGTAGTTTGGTTTCCTTGTTGACCAGTGTGTTATTCATTATCCGCACCGTCTCAGAAATATTATTGAAATTTTTTAATATTGTATCACCTGCAACAGCATTTATTCAAGCATCTTTACAGCAACTGGATCAGCATCATCATCAGCGGCAGTGTCACTATGGAAGCCAGGGTAGTGAAAACGACGACGCGGGACGCAAACACAGAATCGCCGTCATACAGTTCCGCGAAAATGGTCGTGGTTGCCGCTACCGGCATGGCGACCAGCAAAACGCAGATGGTCATCAGCATTTCAGACAGGCCGATCAGCCTCAGTGCCGCGTATGCGAGCAGCGGCATCAGTATAAGCCGGATAGCCGTGATATAATACAGATCCCATCCCCTGAGCAGTTCACTGAACCGGCAGCCTGCCACTGTGGCGCCCACTATCAGCATCGAGAGAGGTATGGTCATCGAGCCCACGAGGTCAACTGCTTTGGCAACGGGGCCGGGCAGCCTGACGGAGAAGATGAACAGGATGATACCCAGCACTACTGTAATTATGCCGGGATTCAGGGCGATCTTCTTCAGGGATTCCTTATCGAGCTTTCCCTTGCTGCTGAATACTGCCACACCGTTGGTCCATATGAAAATATTGAAAACGGCGACGAATATGGATCCGTACAGCACGCCGGTCCTGCCGAAAAGGCTTTCAAGAACGGGAAATCCCATGAAGCCGCAGTTGGAGTATACGGCTGCGAATTTCATCACCTTTTTTCTTTCGCTGTCAAACTTCGCAAACAGCAATTGTCCGAGCAAAATCGCAACTGTGTTGGCAATTACGGCAAACAGGAATATGACGGCCATATTGCTCAGGATGTCCTGCGAAAAGTCCATCTGAAAAGAAGAGAGCACCAGGAGCGGGTTTGTGATTTTCAGCAGCAGTTCCGACAGCTTTTTGCTGACGGTGTCGTCGATTATGCCGGTTTTCCTGGCGATAAAACCGACAAGCATTATCAGGAATAGTATGAGCACCTGGTTGAAAACAGTCACCGAGTTGTCCATATGTACCTCACATCATGCAATCTGGCTGTGTTATGCAGTCTTAGTGCATATTATACTACACAAAGCTGCAAAAGTAACGCAAAAATCTTGTGAAGGAATAATCGCGTATTTCTTACGGATAATATGCTCATAAAAGCTGTAACTTTGGGGAAAATAGTGTCCTGTATGGACAATTTCAGGCAAAACTGACAAAAGGAGCAGTGAAAATGGAATTCAGGGAAAGCAGAACGTATGTCAATCTGATGAGGGCTTTTGCAGGCGAAAGCCAGGCAAGGAACAGGTATAATATCGCAGCGTCGATCGCCAGGAAGGAAGGCCTGCAGATCATCGAGGCTATTTTCAACTACACGGCGGACCAGGAGAGGGCGCATGCAAAGGTGTTTTATGAACTGCTGAAAGAGGCGGCGGGAGAGACCATCGCAATAGATGGCACATATCCGGTCGATCTCCATGACAGCACGCTGAAACTGCTCAGGGCGGCACAGCACAATGAAAACGAAGAGTGGGAGGACGTTTACAGGAATTTTGCCATTATCGCAAAGGAGGAAGGCTATACCCGGGTCGCCCATGCATTCGAGAACATAGCCAAAATCGAAAGGGTGCACGCCGAACGGTTCGGAAGGTATGCAGATGCACTTGAAAACGGGACATTGTTCAAAAAGGACGAAGAAACAGTCTGGTTCTGCACCAACTGCGGGCATATCCATATAGGCAGGGAAGCGCCCGAAGTGTGCAGCGTTTGCAAACATCCCCGCGGTTTCTTCATCCCGTTCGAAGAATCTTTTGCAGCCAGGTAAACATATGGCGCAGGACCTCTGATCCGCATCAAAGATTTTGGATCATTTTCAGGCGTTTGAGGATGTTTTGCCTTTTGAAGGCATCGTCGGATATTTCCGACACTGCCGTTATCGAAAGGCAGTCCTCATTTTTGCATTTGGGGCAGATGAGATCTGAACAGTCGAACATTGCATCGGCATCGATCGTATCGCTGTACCCGCATGCGGCGCATCCAAGCGTGACTTTGAACCTCATAACGTTACCTCCGTTGTCTGCCTCTGGTTATGCCGAACATGCGTTCGGAATTTAATTATATATCCGTCTTTACAGATAATACAGGCCGGTATTTTGTCATACCGGCCTGTTATTTAAAAATATCATCGATTGTCATGCTATAGCTCAGCCTGGTTTATTATTTCGCATTTCTACCGATGCACTGCATTCCGGATCATATCCGCGGCCTTGATGGTTTACAGCCTGACAACCTTTCCGAGGAAAAGGACCGTATCCGTATCTTCATCGGCTATCGCGAAAATGAAAGGCCTGTCTGCGATGAAGCTTACCTGGGGTCCTGCTGATGTGCATTGTTCCTCGACAGAGGTAACGGCGGCCGCTTCGCTTCCTTCTTCGTTCACTTCTATCACGGCCTTGTGGAGGACGCTGCTGATGCGTGTCCTTTCACGTATGCCTGAAAAATCAGCGCTTTCGCTGAAGACCTCGGCCATGCCAAGCGCCGAAAGACTTTCCTGCAATTCCTTAACACCATATTCGATCCTGAATCTCGGGACCTGGACGGTCACACCGGTAGTTTTCACGAAGCTGTCCTTCAGGGTGTTCCAGAATTCCGGCTGCAGGTCTTCGATAAATCCATCGATGTCAGTGCCTTCATCCGGCAGGATCATATACATGGCGATCTTCCCGCTGCCGTACGGCAGCCTGACTGCCTTGTAATTATCACCTTCGGCGTATTCCTCCATGCCTTTCCGGCTCATCATCATTACATTGCTTTTTGTTCCGTCCGCGTTATTGAATTCTGCTGTGAATGTATTTTTTTTATTGAACGTCCATGCCCATTGTCCCTTGAAATATATGGCGCTGATAAGATACATGACGACTCCTTCGTTTATCGGCGGGCTTACGATTTTTTCTATTTTCCCCTTTGTTGCCCTGGATACCCATCCGTTTATAGTATCCACGGCGTTATTGGAGGAAAAATCAAGGACAGTGGCTTTGGCGCCGAAAACGTCCCTGTTCGTTTCCAGGAACGTTTCGTTCACAGGCTCTCCTTCCCTTATCCATATGGAGTTGCTGATGCTGAGTTCAACCTTTTCATCGACATTGTCAAAGTGTTTCAGCAATTGCCTGTATGATCCGTTCAGCCTATCAGTACTCATATTTCCGTATCCCAGCGTTTCCGCCATTGCGGCCTTTGTCGGTCCGCCTGCTCCCTGGTACGCCATTGACAGAGCGACGGATATGCTCAGCGGCGATATGAATATGTTCCGGTTTTTATCTTCCCTGCTCAGCTGCCTGAATATATCGAATGCGAACTGCTGGTTTGCTGCACGCAGGTCGTCCGGCTTGCCGGCCGGATCTTCAGGAACGGTCTGGCCTGATGTTTTCTGTATTTCACCATTTGCACCAGGTAAGGCCACGTTTCCTCGGTCCATGGCAACTCCTGCGGAACAGCCGGCGGAAACGGCCAACAGTGAGACTGAAAGCAACATGCATAACAGTTTCCTCATGATTGCAAAACACCTCCTTACCGGTTATTTTTGACGGGCAAAACCGGTTTATGTTCCGCCGGGACGGCTTGCCGGAAAATCTCGCTGAAATAAGGCGCCGGTGTGCCGGAAGTGTTATAATTATCAGCAAAGACGGAAAAGGGGACATGCAGATGGGTAACCTCGTCAGTTGCCGGAGCAACGCCAAACATTGCAGCAAATATGAGATCCGCGTTGAAGATATCACAGTAGAGGTCGAACGGAAGAAGATAAGGAACCTGCATCTCAGGGTATATCCGCCGGACGGGCATGTCCGCGTGTCTGCTCCGGTCCGCTGCGGTGATGAAGTGATCCGTTCATTCGTGGCATCTAAAATCAGCTGGATCAGAAAGCACCAGGACAGGATCTGCAGGAAAAATGCCGCTGTGTCCCTGGTTTTTTGCGATGGCGGGATCCATTTCTTCAAAGGAAAGCCATACAGGCTTCAGGTAGTCGAGAAAGAGGAAAAACCGCACGTGGAAACAGACGGAGATACGCTTTTGCTTTACGTGCGCCCCGGGGCGGATGAAGAAAAGCGCCGTGCCGTCCTCGAAGAGTTTTACAGAAACCATCTCAGGCAGGAAGTGCCGGTCATCATTGACAGGTGGGCGAAGAAGATGAATGTCAGTGTCGGAGGTTTCGGCATCAAAAAAATGAAAACCAAGTGGGGCACCTGCAACATAAAAGCCAGGCGGATCTGGATCAACCTCGAGCTTGCGAAGAAACCGCCGGAATGCCTTGAATATATAGTGGTGCACGAATTGGCACATTTGCTTGAGCGATACCATAACAGTACGTTTTATGGCTATATGGACCGGTTTCTGCCTCAGTGGCGCATATATAAAAAGGAACTCGATGCATAACATTCTGGCTGTCGCATCAGCAATCATGCTATCGAACGGATTTGTGCCATTCTGCCGCCTGTCCAGACGGGCACGTTTCGCCGCTGTCTGCCGAAAACAGCTTGATCCTGCCAAAAATGGCTTGATTAAGGATATAAACTTTGCTATCCTTGATATTGTTAATTTTGTATCAGGCAGTCTGTGCCGAAATATGGCCTGCATGAACGGAAAGCCGGCCATACCCGAGGGATGCCGGTTTACGCATAAATATCCAAACGACTTGTATATTTTCTCAGGGGGAGTAGATATCGATGGATTACAGGAAGGAATCGCTAAGACTGCACAGTGAATGGAAGGGCAAGATCGAGGTCATAAGCAAGGTGCCCGTAACGAACAAGCAGGAGTTGTCGCTGGCTTATACGCCCGGCGTGGCGGAACCATGTCTTGCGATACAGAAAGATGTGGATCTGTCGTATGATCTGACCAGGAGATGGAATCTTGTCGCAGTGGTGACGGACGGTACCGCTGTGCTCGGGCTGGGTGATATAGGTCCTGAAGCCGGGATGCCCGTCATGGAAGGCAAGTGTGTGCTGTTCAAGTCATTCGCAGACGTGGATGCGTTCCCGCTTTGCATCCGTTCAAAGGACGTGGATGACATAGTTAAGACGATCAAGCTGATTTCAGGCAGCTTCGGCGGTATCAACCTGGAGGATATATCCGCACCCAGATGCTTCGAGATAGAAAGGCGTCTGAAGGAGGAATGCGATATCCCGATCTTCCACGACGACCAGCACGGGACCGCGGTAGTCACGCTCGCAGCGATGATAAACGCATTGAAGATCGTGAAGAAGGATATAAGGGATATCGAGGTCGTCATCAATGGATCGGGTGCGGCAGGAATTGCCGTCACAAGGCTCCTCATGGCGATGGGCCTGAAGAAGGTCATCCTTTGTGATACAAAGGGAGCCATTTATGAGGGCAGGGAAAACCTGAACGCCGAGAAGGCCGAGATGGCGAAGATATCGAATTTCGAAAAGAAAAAGGGATCACTGAAGGATGTCATTGTTGGTGCCGACGTGTTTATCGGCCTGTCAGTGGCTGGTGTGCTGACGCAGGATATGGTAAGGTCCATGGCAAGAGACCCGATCATATTCGCCATGGCCAACCCGACGCCTGAAATCATGCCGGACGAAGCGAAAGAAGCGGGAGCTGCGGTCGTCGGCACCGGACGTTCCGATTTCCCGAACCAGATCAACAACGTCCTGGCATTCCCGGGCATCTTCAGAGGAGCCCTTGATGTGAGGGCAAGGGATATAAACGACGAGATGAAGATCGCAGCCGCACAGGCTATAGCAGGGCTTATCTCCGACGAAGAACTGTCGCCCGATTATGTAATACCGGCTCCCTTCGATCCCAGGGTGGCAAAGGCTGTGGCAAAAGCAGTGGCTGAGGCAGCCATAAGGACCGGAGTCAACAGGATCGGCGGCAGGTAAGGAAGACTGGCGTACGGAATGTGCCCGCCGGACATGCAAAGGGCATACACAGAACGTATGATGTGCCGGGGAAGGTTTGAGAAATACAGTTAAGATATACAGAACACCTGCAGCAAACTTATAGAGGCTCTGCAATGTAACTTGCAGGGAATATGCAATAAAAAACAATAAAACATGCAGGAAAATATACAGAAAAATATACAGGAGAATATACAGAAAGGTATAAAAGAAGGACGTACGATGAAAATTTTGCTCGTAATCATATACCTGGCCTTTATCAGCCTGGGCCTTCCTGATTCGCTGCTCGGGAGCGCCTGGCCTGCAATGAGGGCGGAGCTCGGCGCACCTGTTTCGACTGCCGGCTGGCTCGCCATGACGATCAGTGTATGTACTATAATATCGAGCTTGTTCTCAAACAGGATCATAACCAGGTTCAAAACGGGAAAGGTGACTGCAGTCAGCGTGGCCATGACTGCAGTCGCTTTGCTTGGTTTTGCTTATGCTCCGTCAGTGTGGTTCCTGTTTCTCATGGCCATTCCGCTTGGGCTCGGAGCGGGCAGCATCGATGCCGGACTGAACAACTACGTCGCACTTAACTACGAATCTAGCCATATGAACTGGCTCCACAGTTTCTGGGGGACAGGCGCGACCGTCGGCCCGATGATAATGGCTTATCATATAGCGGAACAAAACGGCTGGCGATATGGATATCTCACCATTTCCATCATACAGGCCGTTCTTGTGGTCGTTCTTTTTGCCACGCTGAAGCTGTGGGAAAACGGTGCCGACAGGAGCGGTTCCGCGGATGGCAGCGATACGGTATACATCACCAACCGGGAATCTCTGAGACTCCCGAATGCCGGCCTGGCGATGGTGGGTTTCATATTTTTCAGCGCTACGGAATCAACCACCGGGCTGTGGTGCAGCAGTTATCTTTCCTCATATCACGGGTTCTCCGCTGCCGATGCGGCAACTGTCGCCTCATGCTTTTACGGCGGGATCACCGTTGGCAGGCTGATATCCGGATTCGTATCGATGAAGGTAAGAAGCCCGCTCCTCATCAGATGGGGCCAGATCATATGCGTGGCAGGGACTTTGCTGATCCTTCTGCCGCTGCCTGCCGTTTTTTCTGTCATAGGCATCGTAATGATCGGTCTTGGGACAGCCCCTGTTTTTCCTGCCATGCTCCACGAAACCCCTAACAGGTTCGGCAGGGATGTGTCGCAGGCAATCGTTGGGCTTGAGATGGCAGTGGCGTATATAGGGGGCACAGTATCTGCGCCGTTGTTCGGACAGCTTGCCTCGGCCGTCGGGATAAGGCTGTTCCCGTATTACATCCTGGCGTGTGTCCTGATAATGCTGGTTGCATCGGAACTGCTGCAGAGAAGGATCGAGAGCAGGGAACGGCAGAAGCGGCAGGCTAAAGGCAGCGAATAACGCAACCGTAATAATGTAAATGGATAAGCTCCTGAATGTGAATGAGAAAAGCGAACAGGAAAAATGAATAAGGGGAAAGCCGTCAAAAGGCCTTCCCCTTCACTGTATCTGCTTTGTTGCCTGTACCCGAGGAGGAAGCAAATACAGCATTTTACAGAGCCGCACGTAATGTGTTGCTGCTGCTGTAAACCTGTGGTACGCTGAAGCAGTACCGGGTGCTGTCTGTAAGCTGTCCGGAAACATCAGCCGTACCGTCACCAAAATTGCCATTACGGCATGTGATCTGTCATGTTGACAAAAAATAGTCCAGTACCTGATACTCCTCCCAACAGACACAATACCCGCTATTAATAGTATTGCATAACTGGCATGCCAATTGGTTACAATACAGTGAATTTTACTTAACAAGAATATTACAATTTTGTGAAAGCTGAAAAGGGCACCGTCAGTTTCCGTCACATGCCGGCCTTGCGGTAGTAAGATGGAGAGCAGCCTTTTATTTTCCTGAATATCCTGTTGAACGTTGTCAGGCTGTTGAAACCGGTGTCCAGGGCGATCTCAAGTACCGGCCTTTCCGTAGATTTGAGCAGCTTTGCCGCCTGTTTCACCCTGTATGTATTCAGGTAGCTGAGGAAGCTCTGGCCCGTATATTCCTTGAAAAGCCTTGAAAAGTAGTATTCGCTGAATCCCACCGCCTGCGAGATATCCTTTAGCGTGATTTGCTGGGGGTAATTCCGCTCTATATATTCGAATGCCTTGTTGATCTGCTTCAGTCCTGCCACGGTCCTGCTCCTGGTGCTTCCGGCATCCGGAAGGGATCCGGCCTGGCTCCTTGATATAAGCACTATGATGTCAAATATCCTGGCGTTGATGGACAATGCATATGCATAGTCCTTGCTTTCATATTCCCGGATAAGGTCCATAACGCATTTTTCAACTGAATCTTTCAGTTGTGGACATGTGCCGGCGCCTATTTTAATGATTTTTTCCATAAAAGGCCTTACATCGTTAATGCCGCCGAAACCGTCAAGAGAGGATATGTCGAACTGGATGAAGTACCTTTTCCCGTTTTTGCTGCACGAGATGATCTCGTGTATCTCCCCGGCGGGTATCAGCAGCAGTTCGCCGCCTTCCAGAGAATAGTCGGATCCTGCGGCACTGATGCAGCAGGTGCCTGCGGCATTATAGACCAGCTCGGCCGCATTGTGCCAGTGCATCGGGTACCTGAACTCATCCGCAGTGTTTTCCACCAGGCGGAAAGGATAACGTTCGGTGAATATTTCCTTTTCATGAAGGCCTTCGAGTTTCATAAGAGCACCTCGATATCATATTAACAGATACCTGTGGTGTTCGCAATGAGTCGGGATGCAGCAGGCCTGCATTGAATCGGAGTGCAGGCGAAACAGCGGTGGCGGCCGGTCAAGACCTGATGGACTGGTAGTGTTGCAGATCAGTAAATGAGGCCGGATGGTGGCCGGTCTGCATTGTGTTGCTTCGTGAACATCTGCGTGCAGGGCCGTTTGCTCCAATGAGGGCGCAGGCCACTCGCCGTCCGTGGCTCGGGACCAGCGCCGGCAGCGTCCGTGCTGCCGGTTGTGGTTCCTGTTGCCTCATTCGAGCTGCATGGCCCTGCGCATATGTAACACTTGCACCCAGCAATGCCTGACCGGCCGCCATCCGGCCTTACCCACACATCGGCCTGATATTTGACCAGCCGTCGCCACTGTTTCGCAGCATAACTCACGATGAATACGAAAAAAGGCGGCAGGTATGAAGTCCCAACGCATACCTGCCACCATGCCGGTTCTCAGATCAGGTTATGATACGTTTCATTTTCCGTCGGATCATTTGGTACTTATCAATATTCCAGTTCAATCGGCCCGCCGACGACCTCAAAAGCTATTTTCTGGACCTGTGTACCGGTCAGCTTTATGCTTCTTGCGTCCGGCTGGCTGCCGCCGATGTATACCTCGAAGGTACCGGGCTCAAGGATGGCTCTGCCTTCGTTGTCGATGAGGGCCATCTGCCTGGGTGTCAGCGTGAAGGTCACTTCAGTCTCGCAGCCGGGTTCAAGGAATACCTTCCTGATGCCGTTGAGTGACCACTTCGGTACTTCAACGCTTGCCTCGACATCTTTGAGATAAAGCTGGACAGTTTCCTCCGAAGCCATTGAGCCGATGTTTTTGACCCTGATGCTGCAGGTGAATTCTTCACCGGCATTTATGACCGTCTTTTCGGCCTTTATCGGGCTGTACTCGAACTTGGTATAGCTCAGGCCGTACCCGAACGGATACAGTGCTTCATTTTCCATGTACCTGTAAGTCCTGTTCTTCATCGAGTAATCGCGGAAATCCGGCAGTTCCTCAGTGGTCCTGTAGAAGGTCACAGGCAGCCTGCCCGATGGACTGTATTCTCCGAACAGCAACGCTGCAACAGCTTCGCCGCCGCGGCCTCCCGGGTACCATGCCTGGATTATCGCGGGTATGTGCTCGTCAGCCCAGGTGACCGCCAGGGCGCTGCCTGACAGGAGTACCAGGACGATAGGCTTTCCTGTGGCATATACCTTTTCAAGCAGCTCCTGCTGCAGGCCGGGGAGGTTGAGGTCCGGCTTGTCGCCGCCGGGGAATTCGTTGCTGGTATCTCCCTCTTCGCCCTCGAGAGTTGCATCAAGGCCGAGGCACATGATGACGACGTCGGCCCTTTCGGCGCACGCCAGGGCTTCCGCGAACCTGTCGCGCGGCGCTGCGAGGCCCTGACTCCTGTCCCTGAACAGGTGGCAGCCCTCGGAGTAGTAGATCCTCACATCGTCGCCCACCGCTTTCCTGATTCCATCGAGTACAGTCACGTAATTGTCCGGCGTGCCGTTATAGTTGCCTACCAGGGCTTCCCTGCTGTCCGCGTTGGGGCCTATGACGGCAATGGACTTCAGTTTCTTTTTGTCCAGCGGCAGGAGGTTACCTTCGTTTTTCAGCAATACCAGCGA
>Ga0209608_1000676_pt1 | contig 31774 bp, 21 predicted proteins | sample AD_UKC130_MetaG_FD_184428 | JGI IMG/M metagenome (GOLD analysis project Ga0209608, IMG submission 184428) | Active sludge microbial communities of municipal wastewater-treating anaerobic digesters from Canada - AD_UKC130_MetaG (SPAdes) (version 2) | ecosystem: Engineered > Bioreactor > Anaerobic... | reverse complement strand
ACGCCCCAAGCACCGCACCCTAACCACGATCGAGCGGGCGACGGAAGCGGCGCGTGCTCGAACGGCAGAAGAACGCCAGAAGCTGCAAGAGGCATACAACCAAATCGAAAAAGAAGAGCGGGAAAAGCTCGAACAGAGTATCAAAAAGCTCGAAGAGGACATGAAAAAGCAGAATATCAGTTTGGACGAAATTCTCCGCCGCGTTGCCATTGCGCAGGAACAAGGTCAACGACGGCTCGACGCCAGAATGGAGGAAGAACGGCAGCGTCGCGACCGGGCACTGGAGCGAATTGAGACCGAGTTGACCTTGTACGTCCGGCGACTCCAGAACTTCTACAAGATGGTGTCGGTAATCATTCCGCCGTTGTTCCCGTTGGGACTTGCGGTGATCGTCTTTGTGTGGCGAAGGGCACGGGAGCTGGAAGGTGTCCCGACGTCCCGCCGTGTCCGCAAAAGGTTTTGAGAAGTATCGTGCTGAACTCGCGAGAAGCCGTCAGACCCGGCAAAACGGCGGGTGGATGAGGAAATCAGATTAGGATAAGCAATCGTGTTCGTGGTTGGGCCCAAGATAGACGGGAAATCAGCCAATGCCCATCCGTGAAGCGAGGAGATAGACAACGATGAACGAAACCAAAAAGACGTTTGCCTTTGTTGCCGTGGCCGCAGTGGTTGTCCTCATCGCCTGGTGGACGCGCTACACCCCGCCTGTCACGACGACTGCTGATATGCGAGGGAAGCCGCTCTTTCCGGGCTTTACGGACGCCCTGGCCGCCAAAAGCTTGGAAATCTTTGAATATGATCCCACGAGCGTAAAGATCAAGAATTTCAAGGTGGCTCAAATTAATAATCGCTGGAGCATCCCTAGTCATGAGAACTATCCGGCGGATGCCAAGGATCACCTGGCACAAGCCGCCACAAGCCTGATCGGCTTGACCATCCTGGATGTCGCCAGTGAATCACCAACCCAGGAGGAGGTTGCACTCTATGGGGTCGTTGAGCCGGATGAAAAGATTATCAAGACCAGTGTCCGTGGCATCGGAAAAAGGGTGATCTTTCGTGACCAGGGTGACAAAGTATTGGCGGACCTAATCATCGGAAACAAGGTTCCTGACAAAGAAGAGCTGCGATACGTCCGCATCAAAGGACAAGACCCAATTTATGTGGTGAAATTGTCCACGGATAAGTTTTCTAGCGAATTCGGCGACTGGATCGAAAAGGATCTTTTGAAACTCAATCCCTGGGACATCAAGGATGTGCAGCTCCATGATTACTCGTTTGACTCCTTAACACAGACGTTGGCCCCGCGATCGCAAGTCATATTGGGTTATGACGATCTCGGAAGCCCGCGCTGGAAGCTCGTCCAAAACCTGGTCTTCGATGGTGATCAGGGGACGTGGAAACCGCAGTCACTGGCGGAGGACGAAGAGCTTGACACAAGCAAGCTGGACTCGATGCGAACGGCGTTGGACGACCTGAAGATCGTCGATGTCCGCCGAAAACCCGAGGGAATCAGCGCATCGCTGAGTGCCGACGGAACGTTGGCTGCCAATCGCGAGACGGCGGCGTCGCTAGCCCAGGCCGGATTCTATCTTGTTTCGGCCAGGGACTTTTACAAGATCTTCCCCATGATCGGTAAAAAGGAGCTGAAACCCAACGATGTGGAAGTCATCTCGAGTGAAGGCGAGATTCGGGTGGGCATGAAGGACGGGGTTCGGTATCTCTTGCGATTTGGTCAAGTTGTTGCCGGTGGATCGTCCGGACAGGAGGGGGAAGGCGGTGCAGGCGTCAACCGGTATCTCTTTGTCATGGCAGAGTTTGATCCGGACTTGATCCCCAAGCCTGAGTTACAACCGCTCCCGGAGGTGCCTTCCGAGGGGCAATCCCCAGCAGCCACGACAGGCACATCCCAGAGTCAATCGGCGGCCACTGAAGAAGCCCAATCGGGGACATCCGTCACGCAAGGCTCGGCACCGCCGGAACAGTCTTCAGGTTCAGAGGAAGCCAAATCCCAAACATCAGAAGAGAAACCGGCAGAGCAGCAGAAAAAACCGGAAGATATCAAGGCCGAGCGGGAACGGATCGAAAAGGAAAACAAGCGAAAGCAAGATGAATACGAAGAAAAACTTAAGAAGGGGCAAGAGCGGGTTAAGGAGCTAAATGCTCGATTTGCCGAATGGTACTATATCATTTCCGACGACGTCTATCGGAAGATTCACCTGGGGATCGGTGACATCGTGAAGAAAAAGGAAAAGAAGGAGGAAGAGACGAAGACATCGGACTCAAGTACTCCGTCGCCTACTGAGGAATCAAAGAAGGCCGAGGCAACCTCCTCAGGCGACACGTCTCAAGCGGCGAAAGAATCGCCACAAGAGACCAAACCGGTCGAGTCCACACCATCCCCAGAGGCACCGGCTGGTGCTTCTCCGCCTGCACCACCGTCGGAGGAAACGGCACCTGCGACGGGTGCTGCGGAACAACAGCCACAAGGCGGGGACAGTTCACCGGAGCCCATGCCTATGCAGTAATGCTAAGATTCTGTCTGCGTCGATCGCATCACAAAAAAGGCGTTGGCATCGCCCCAACGCCTTTTTTGTTTTTTAGGGCTTGTATCCCGCTCATACATACCCGCCCCCCGCAACTTGACGGTTGACCACCAGGTGCCATAATAGTGTATATTTGTACATGTCAGCGGGCCAGTTACATCAAAGGGGGGAATGCCATGGGACCAAACGCCGTCATTGGGGAATTTGCTGGTCAAATTGCCGCAGAGTTGGACGAGTTCTGTCGTTCGACGGTTGAACGCGTCTGTGGGACAGAATACCCAGACGATATGTTTCGGCTAGCCGACCGGCTGGGCATGGAAATTATCGTTGATGGCGGGGAGAGCCATCGGGCGAGATGTCTGCGAATCCAACGAGGGGAGAAATCGCAATGGCTCTTGATTGTCCGAGACGAACCGCGCTGGGAACGAATGCAATGGGCCATCGCCCACGAGTTAGGAGAATCACTCGCTGGCCAGGCCATCATGAAGTTGGGCTGGGACGTTGAGGATCTTCAGCCCGTCCATCGAGAGTGGCTGGCGAACGAGATCGCCAAGCGGCTCCTCTTGCCCTTTCCGGAATTTTTGTCCGAGGGTGCCGCGCTTGAATGGGACTTGTACCGGCTGAAAGAGCAGTATCCCAATGCCAGTCACGAAGTCATCGCGCGCCGCATGTTGGATGCGCCCCGGCCAATTGTCATCACGATTTTTGACAATGGCAGGTTGTACTGGCGAAAGAGCAATAGCCTCATCGCATCACCGCCTCTCACGCAGCAGGAAAAGGCCTGTTGGCGAGCTGCGCACGAAACGGGACAGTCCGTTCGTTATCAAAACGCCGTGGAATCGATCGTTTGCTGGACCATCCACGAGAACGGTTGGCAGCGGGAAATTCTGCGGACGGAATCGCCCTGGTTGGAGGAATGACCCGCCCCGGTGAAGCGACGGTCATGCTTCTCGCGATAAACTCGGCAAACTGTGGCGGAAATGAGTTTCTTTTGGATTGGGGGCGATTATCATAGAAGATAGCGATATTCCCAGCATGGGGGCGATCCCGTTGCGGAATGCCGCCTATATATTCTGACGCGGCCGAAAAGCTGTAGGGCACGGATGCTCGTGGTGGTCATTATCATGCTCAGTGATTCGAGGCAGAACCATGACGCTACGAACAAAACAGACGATGTCCGGCGTTCGCAGGGGGCTTGTCGGATGGCTTTTCCTTGTCGCTAGTGGGATTTCGGCTTGGGCAAGCGCCGCCGATTTGATTCATCCCCAGCGATTAACACCTTACGGCTTGGAAGTTGCTTGGTTTCAGCAGGTCCAGGTTGATCCTGCTCGGGGACGTGTGACGGAATGGCTTCTCGATCGAGGAACCCTGTTTGTCGTCACGAACACTGCCGTGTTACAGGCCTTCGATGCCGAGACTGGGCGATCCCTCTGGGCTACGCCGGTGGGGCGACGCGAGTTGCTGACCCTGAAACCGACGGCAGGGGAGCATCTCGTCGCAGTGGTCAACGGCAGCACGATTTATGTACTCAACCGGTATACAGGGGTCATCCTTTGGAGTCGCCAAACCGAGGGGGCAGTCGGAGCGGGGCCGGTCCTCGCGCCGACGCATGTTTACGTGCCCCTTATCCGCGGCAAGATTGAAGCGTACCGTTTGGAGTGGGCCAATCCGGAGACGGCCCTCGCCGCCAGGACCGCGGAATTCCCTCAAGATCAGGCAACATCTCCGGCGACCGCGGGCATGACGACCCAATCTTCCGAACAGTCTAACGGTGCTGAATCCGTAACGCCGATAGCTATGAAGCCCGTGGCCAAGGAAGAGTTTCGATTATCGACCCAACCACGGCCTGGCCATTTCGTGATGTCATGGGGCCGGGCACTCGTCGAGCCAAGGCTGACGTTTGCGGACCGTAATCGGGAACGGTTGGCGTGGCCTACGGACAAAGGTTTGCTCTTTGTGGGCGAACTGGATGTGCGCTCCGAGTTGCGGTTTTCTGTGCAGTATTTCTTTCAAATTAGCGGCGGTGATATTGTGGCGCCACCATGTATTCGTCCAGGTGACCCTTCCAATCCGGCAGACATCCAGCGAATGCTCTATGTGGCCGCTACAAACGGATTCGTTTATGCCTTGCGGGAATGGGACGGCAAACTGCTGTGGCGGTTTTCCTCAGGTGAACCCATCAAGGAGTCACCTGCTCTGATCGGCGACGACCTGTTCGTCACGACCCAGACGGGTGGAATGTATCGCCTCAATGCGGTTTCTGGTGATCTGATTTGGTTTGCCAGGGATCTCCGACGTTTTGTCTCGGCCAGCGATCAACGTGTATACGCCGTGGACGGTCTCAACAACCTTGTCATTGTCGATCTTCAAACAGGTTCGAGGGTCGGGCAGTTGGATGTGTCACGCTATCCGCTGCGATATGCGAACTCCGAAACGGATCGGATTTACCTGGCCAGCGACACTGGCCTGATCCAGTGTATTCGCGAGGCTCGCTTGCCGCAGCCGATCAAGCACGTGGTGCCGATCACTCCGCTTAAGGAACAGAAACCCGCAAAACCAGCTGCAGCGCAACCGGCCGAAACTCCCGCACAGCCTCAACCGCCTCCGCAACCCGCGGGGGAAAATCCTTTTCAATGATGAGGCGTCATCATTGATCCGCCTACTATCTCTGGGTTCTTGCTCGCCAACGGGTTTCGTTCACCCGAAAGCGACATATTTTTTGTGCGCGGAGCAAACTTGGTAGGAAGTGGGAGTGGCGTAAAAAAAGCGACCGAGCCTGGGCCTTGCGTCCAAGGGCGAATCGGGCCACGGCTTCACGCGGCAAGGGATTTAGAACCTATCCCAAAAAGTACCCCCTCTCCCTCCGGGAGAGGGTTGGGGTGAGGGCAAGCGATCGTCGGCGTCAATCGAGAAAAGCCGCAGCGATTCGAGCCACCCCTAACCCCCGACCCCTCTGCCGCCGAACGGGCGAGAGGAGATGATGGGATAGGTCCTTATTTGCGGGTATCAGCGGGCGTGTATTCTGTAACATTGAGATCGCTGATTTGAACCGAACGAACCGTATCCGCTCCGAGGATTCGGTTGACCCGTGCGGTGATCTTGCGACTGAGAAAATCCGGGTCAAGTACTTCTGAAAGCGGACTGGCGCGTACCGTGACGAGAATTTCATCACGGATAACATAACCGGTACGTCTGATAAAGTTCTCAAACTCGTGTTGGTCAGAAAACGCCATCACGGCATGGAGACGAAAACACGTGCTCCGGACAAGTCCCGACGCCGGGTCGTAAGTGTAAACCGCAATTTGTCCAAAGTCGGCAACCCCGTCTCCTTGCCAAACAGCGGCAGGCGGAACGTGGCTTGTTTCGTTTCCCCAGCTTTCACGGACGCCTATCTTTTCCAGCCAATTGGTCCAAAGACTCTTGGAACCTGCCACGGCTCCAATGAGGAAAACCGGGGCGAGGGCGATAAGCAAGACGAGTCCCTCACCCACGTGAGAAAGCGAGAACACACGCCGTTTCTTGACCACCGGCGGTTTGTCATCACCCTTTGCTGGCGGCCTTGCCGTGGGCTTTCCTTCTCTCCGAGAAATATCCAAAGGAGAACCTCGCAATAGAAACTGGCCGGACCGAGATAAGGGAAGAGTGAATCTATCCCAATCCTAGCTCACAAACTCGGATCACGCTCCGGCAATTCGGTGCATCCGGTTCGAAACAATTGAACCATTGATGCGTCAAGGAGTGAGACTAACACTCGTATCCGGCAGGACGCTCGTAAAGCTTCTTCCGCGTTGCCCATAAACCGGCCGACGGCGTAGGAATGAAGTAGATGGTCTCCCCATCGGGGGTGGTGTTCCAGCCCTCGCGCATTTTGTCGGGCGGATATCGACGCAGGGTCTCCTGGAGGTCAGCATAGCCAAAGTTGACGCCCTCGATCTCTTCTTTGGTGAGGTGCCCGGGCGCGTAGGTGATTCGAAATCTCCCCTCGGAAGAACCATGAATAAGATGGGCCGTGGCGTGGGCCAGCTCTTGGAGGTCTTGATTTTGACGATACAGCTCCATAACACGCTGAGTTCCCACATATCCGTACTTGCGAATGACCCGATCGACTTCCTCCTGTTCGCCGAATCGCTTCAATCCCGGTGCGATGATGATAAGCTCGCCGCCATCGGCCATCGCCATGCGGGTACGATAGATCGCCTTATTGGCAACCCACGTGCTAACGAACTCATCTTCCTGCATGACGCACACGACTTTCTGGAGAGGCTCCTCGAAGACCTTGATGTTCTCCTCACGCGATTGCCGGGCTGCCATAAGATAGGTTTCCAAGTCGTCACCCACGTAGATGCCCGTATGCACGAGCCGATCTTCCGGATCGCGGGCCATCACAATCTGGATATAAAAATCTGGAAGAGAACCGAGGAACTCGTTTTCCGCCTTGTTATAACAAGCACGAACCGGCGTGATCAGCGTGCCGAGGTTATTCTCAATACCACAACAAGCCGCGGCGATGTGCGAGGCGCAGATGGTCCCTTTTCCAGCCAAACCGATGAAGTAATTCTTGTTGTGATTGGCGAACCCCAACACCTCATGCGGTACGACATGTCCGATATTGATCACCAAGTCCCAGGGTTCTTGCATGAGCATGCTATTCAGTTCAATCGGAATGGCCCAGTTGGCCGCCCCGTGGGTGACCTGTTCAACGAAATTGGCTGGAACTTCGCCAAGGCGGACGACCGTGTTAATCCAGTGGTGGGCGTGGATTCTCTCATGGGGAATGGAACCGAACATCCGCGCGTTTTGTTCCCGGCTGTGCGGCTCATGCTGACCGAGCGTGGGAATGACATGGACATCGGCGTCGCGTGACAAAATCTGATAGATGATCTCCGTCATGCGACCGGCACCAGAGTGCATCCGCGTGATATCCGGGGGCAGAAGGAGCACTCGTTTCGGATGGCGGCAGATTCTCTCTCGGGCCTCGTCCACGGCCCGCACCATCAATTCCTCGATTCTTGCCCAATCAATATGAGACGATCGTTCATAAAACCAGACCATGTGCAACCTCTTGCCAGTGACGTGTTGTCGATGTTTGGCCGAGCTCTTGAAATACGGTCAATTGTCCTTACTTTTTGTACGCCCGGGATGGCCGACTAGCTCTGCCACCCTGCGGTAAATAAAAACGACATTATCGCGGATTTGAGAGGTCTTTTCGAGGGTACCTGAAAGTAGGGCGGGGCACGGTCGGAAACGGCTGTCATCAGAGACGGTCCAGCTTGGCCTGGACACTTCGGACATGTGACCAAGCGAATGGGGCACTATCTGCCCAACGCTTGACCGGGCCTTTGCCCGACGGGGGAAGAAAATTTAAAAGATTTAGGTCCATGAGTGTTCCCGAAGACCACGGAGTTTCAGCCAAGCTCTCGCTCAGGTTATCCAAACCGCCGCCGTGCGGTAAAATGCGGGAATAGGTTGAGTGGCCGCGTGTGCGCCGCCGACGCTGCTTTGGGTGAGAGGGCAAGTTGTGCCCGTGGCTTGGATACGCTGTGCACGTGTTAGCACGCCATGGCAAAAGGGGTTCAGGGTGCCTGAAATGAACTTGAGCGCTGAGTGAAATGCCACACCCTAGTCGGGCTATATGCCCGACTTGAGACGGGTGGATGGATTTACGCTGCGAAGGATTATCAAGGAGCTGGTGTTGAATGAAGCCAGAAAAGTCAGCCTCTCCGGTAGAGGTGATTCTCGGTTACCTGAATTTCTCTCAGGGGGTCCGAGATCCGCGGTTCTTTGCTGCGTGGAATCGCCTCTGGACACTCCGGGAAATTGCGTTCCTTTCGCAACCCTCAGAGGCTCAAACTCAAGAGAGGCCGGAGTTGCTGCATCGGTATCTTGATAACGAACTGAGCCGACTGCGGCGCGAAAATCCTGCTTTTTCCGATACGGCCCAGGCAGAGTATGTCCTAGAATTTCTCTTTGAACGCCTGATTCACGGCTACCGGCAGTTTCACCGCGATATCTTGGCTCATCTTACCCTCGACGACTATTGCCAACCTTTTCTGCTCGCACGGTTTTGTGAAGCCATCTTAGCGGAGCTGCACGAGGCCGAGCTTGACGGAAAGGCCGATGATAACGAGATGCTTGAAGCCACCATCAGGCGGCTGAATGACTATTTGGGCTATCGGCCGGTGCCCACGCTCGAGGGAAAAAAACGTCACAAACCATACGAGCACGAGTTTGTCTGTCCGATTCCCCTTTGGATCCGTGGCGCAGGGGCCGCCGTAGGCCCGTATCAACGATTGATTGAGACAGCGCTGGGAATTCTCCGCGAGACATCGGCGGAGCTTTGCCGGGCGAGTTATTTTGACTTCGAGCAACTGGAGGAAATCGTCCTCGATCCCCGCGGTTATGATATGGAACATCCCGTGCACCAGCGGCCCAATTACCTCTATGGGCTATGGGATCCGCGGAAACTCAATGACCGTGGCTACTACTGTCGGTTTGTCCTTCATGATGTTCATTTGAACAGCATCCTCGCCCGCGTGTTGGAAGGACCTGCGGACGATTATGAGGAGCGCCTCTTCGAAGGGGCAGCAGTCCTGGCAGGGACAATTCTGATGGCTTCGGGAATCTCCGGAGACCGCCCGGGGGCCATTCTCTCCAGTGTCCAGATCGACAAATGGCTTCAGGGAATTGCCCTTGTGCGGGATCAGTTTTATATCGAGCTTCTCGGGCGATGTACTGGAGAGAGACGGCAGCGGCTGGAGTCTGAGATGCAACGCCTGCGTCAACCATTTGGGGCCACCCGCCAGGCGCTCAATCAAAAACTTGCGGCTCGTCGCTCTCAAGAGTTGTACGTCGTCTCGTTGGCCACCTGCTTTGCCAAGATGGGGGCTGTCGAAGAGGCCCGTTACTGGATGCAACAAATCCATTCGGGCGCGGCACGGATTCGCTGCGAGATTCGTTGTCAGCTTGGCGAGTGTGAATGGTTGATTCGCAACAACCGGCGAACAGAGGCCCTCAAGACGCTCTCCGGTGTCATTGAGCTGATTCACCGCGGGATTGAATGCGGGGCCTTAATCGACCCCTGGTGCATTCTGGGATTTGGGTGCCTCTTTCCCATTTTCGAGCATTTGCGGGAGGGCGTCTTTGACTACCGGGTCGAGCAACTCGTCGGTCTGGTTCGTCTTGTTTTCCAGCGATTGGCGGCCTTGCGCCGGGCTGCGGCTGCTTCAGGCGACGAAGCCGTTGATGAGGCCGCCGAAAACCTTGCTGCTGAGCTTGCCGATTGGTGGGACCAGTTTGCCACTACGGCGGTGGCCGACGCCAATAGCTTTCTGGGACGCGATGAATGCACTGCCGCTACAGTGGTCAGTCGTATTTTGAAGCGATGGCGAGAAGAGCCGGAGGCCGCCCAAAGCCTAGCGTTTTGGAAAGAGCACGCCGGCTCGTTGCAGTCAGCCGCCAGTTATGTCTTGCTTGTCGAGACGCTCCTGCAGCATCGGGATACGACGGCAGCGATGGCGCTCTTGGTAGATTGGGCAAGCAGGGCGGACGAAGTGGGATTGGGAGTCGGCGAACAATCGTTTCAGGTCATGGCCCTGCGGTGGTTTCAGACGATTTGGACAGAACAAAAGGACATTAAAGATCGCTGGAAGTGGACCCAAAAGTTTATCGACTACTTGGAGGCCAATTGCGAGTCCCTGTTTCGTGTGCCAAATCTCTCAGAGTTTTTCAAGCGGGCCGGAAGCCCTGTCATTCGTTCCGAGGACGAGGAAAACGGTGATGACGATGTGTTGAGTGCGGCTTATGAAGGAGTGATCTTTCGCGACAGTGCTGCCGATGGGCACGAGGGCGACACACTGGATGACGAGATTTCTGATTCCGAACTGGCGCCGCTATTGGGTGAAATTTCTGATCGCTGCAATTTCTTAAGTGCCACGACCTTGATTCGATACGATGCCCTATTGGCTTCGTTCCGTGCCATTTCGGAAGTGCCTGACTCAGCGACAATCCTGATGACGTGGTACAGGGACGCCCAGGAAGCTGAGGAACGGTTGTTGCAACTGGCAGAAGAGATTTGGCGATATACCCTCGTGCCGCCGTCTCCGAGTCCGGAAGGCATGATGGAGTTTGAGCGGCAGCGCCAAATTCGTGATGCGCTGGTGGATCGCGTCATTCAAACAGCGATAAACGTCCTTAGCTTGCGATATTTGTTACGGGCCATTATCAACGTTGAGGCAACAGAGGATGAGTCCCAACAGCCACAGTGGGATACCTATTATCCGCGGCTTTTGCGGGCTGTTTTGTACGGAGACGAGGCCGCCTTTCATCAATTGATGGAATCTTTTGCCAAGGTGATCGTTACCCGTCCTATTCTTTATTTCTCGCTTGTCCGTGGTGGAAATCCGCGGACATACTTTTTGGCGCGTGGCACGCACCGGGCCTTGGGTTTGCTGGCCTATCTTATCGCCCGTGCGGGATGGGTCAATGCGGCCATGGGGCTTTTGAGTCTGGTGAAAAGTGCCGAGCGTCACCAGTCCGAAGGCAAGGGCAAAGTTTCTGAGATTGAGCATTTATTTGAGGCCGTCGCCGAAGGGATTTTCTTGGCCTTGGTTTTTGCTAAGCGAAATGGAGCCAAAAGAAAAGAGGGCCGCCTGTCGCGACAGGAAACCGAGGACCTGGTGGCTGACTTGCATGCAGTTTGCAACGGGCTGCTCGAGATTTGGGCCGTCATTATTCACGAGATTTACTTCTCCACGGTGGAGACGGCTCCTTTTCGGCGGTCTTGGACGCAAATCCGCCAATTTATTCGCGCCTTTGGGCAGGAAATCTTCACCCCGATGTTTATGGCCCATCCTAACCTCCGCGCTATTATGGCGACGGGAACGCATCACTGGTTGAAGATGGTCAAAGAGTCGGGTGACGCCCAATGGCCACGCTTGGTGGAGGCCTTGCGATCCGGGGAATTGAAGCTCAAAAAGGCCGCCGAGTACCTACGTTTGATCATCGATGTCATTCTCGAGAACTACGAGGACTATTTAGATTACAACAGCATGACGACTCAGTCCGATTACGGGCAGAATCTCTATATCCTGCTCGATTTCCTCCGGCTGAAGTGCGAACATCAAAGACGAGCGTGGATGCTCAAGCCGTTTCTTCTGGCCCATCGCGTCCTGGTAAGGCTGGAACTGTGGGAGGCAGCCGAGATTTTTGAGGAACACGTGCAATCACAGTACCAAGGTTGGTCGAAGCTCGACCTAAAAAGATATGAGGAAATGCGACAGTCGTACGGTATCCACCTCCCAGGCCTGTACGAAATCTTAAGCAACGGTTTCGGTTTTTCCTTTGCGATGCAACATGTGTTGGGCCTGATTCGGCCAGCCATGCAAGAGATCAGAACGGGCCAAACTGCGGGGCGGCTCGCCATGCTTGTGGAAAGGATTCGCTCCTTCGGGCCCTTCCATGTCCGATATGGCTTCCATCGCCCGGAATGGATCGACGAGCTAGAAAATACCATCGACCGGGCTGAGTTGAATTTGGAGGTTCTCGATCAGCCATGGGAATGGTTACGGACAGCTTGGGGGCAGGTGGGGATTTCCTCTCGAGAAAGTGCCGAAATCCTCCACGAGGTCTCGCAATGGGGCCATCTCGTGCGGAATAGTTCTATGATTTCATTCACTCTCCCCGAAGATGATCGCTCGAAGTAAGCATCAGTCATAAGGTTGCCGTGAAAACCAAGGTGTACCATCGATTCACCGAGATATCGGGAACCTATGCCGATCCAGATCACTAGTCTTCGAAATCCCCGTGTCAAGGAGGCAGCGGCTCTGCGAGAGGCCCGCGAAAGACGCCAGCGCCAGGAGATGATTATTGACGGCGTCCGGGAGATTCGTCGGGCCTGTGAGGCAGGTATTAAATTGAAAGAGGTCTTTTTCTGCGCCTCGTTGTTAACCTCGGAAGGGAAGCAACTCTTGTCTCAGGTTAGCGAATCGGAGACAGAATTGTTCGAGGTTACCTCCCGAGTATTTGAAAAACTCAATTTTGGGGATCGCCAAGACGGTATTGTTGCCGTGGCTGCCACCCCGCAACGGAGCCTGGCCGAAATTGAGGACCAAACTGGTACAGCCCTAGTCGCGATTTTGGAAGCCATCGAAAAGCCGGGCAACCTGGGGGCCATCATTCGTACGGCGGATGGTGCGGGCCTTAGCGGAGTGATTGCGGCCGATCTGCGAACCGACTTGTACAATCCCAACACCATTCGCGCCAGCCTGGGGACAATCTTCTCCATGCCGGTCGTTGCCATGGACAGCCGCAGTGCACGGGAATGGGCATTGGCGCGGGGCCTTCAGTTAGTGGCGGCACGTGTTGAGGGTACCATTCGGTACGACCAGGTCGATTTCACACGTCCAACAGGGATTGTGCTAGGGAATGAGGCCACCGGGCTGACACCGATCTGGAAGAGAGCAGATGTCCTTGGCGTACGGATTCCCATGTTAGGACAGGCCGATAGTTTGAACGTCTCGGTGGCCGCAGCGATTCTCTTTTACGAGGCTCAACGACAGCGCGGTTTTCCCATCCCGGCACGGCGGAAGCGCGAACGTTGAACTGACCACTGGAGGTGGGACGTTCACTTGAGACTACTCAGGACGATGGCGCAGAGCGTCAGGGCGAGGCCCAAGCCGACAGTGAGATTGAGGACTTCACCGAAAATCAACCAACCTGCCACGGCGGCGATAGCGGCTTGAGAGGATGTGAGGAGATTGGCCCGGGCAACGGGCGTCATCTGTAAACCTTTGGTCAATGCCCAGAACCCGATCAAGTTGAGAAGTCCCGAGACGATCATCCACAGCCAATGTTCACCGGCCGTCTGACGCACGATCTGAAAGCCGTGATTCCAGAGGGTCATGGGGCCCATCGTCACAACACCCACGCCGGTTACCAGAACTAGGACAAACCAGCCGGAGGTACCGGTGGTGGTCACGCGGCGAATTACGACGCTCAACCAGCCATAGATAAGCCCAGCTAGGGCGCACATCCCGATGGCCAACACGACCTGCCAGGGCGAAGCGACCGTCACAGGGTTTCCCAGTCCATCGGCTCTGGATTGAATCACGCTGATCCCGACTATGAGGAGCAGCATGGCAAGAAGTGTCCGAGGGGATACGCGTTCGGAGAGAAAGAATCGACCGAGGATGGCAGCGGTAATGAGGTTAACAGCCAAAGAAACCGGTACGGCGATCGCGATGCCGACCTGGCCGAACGCCCAGAGCATTCCCAGATTGGCAACAACTTGAGTGGGAATGGCCGCGGCAATGATAGCGAGGAAATTTCCTTGGGAAGGTAGGCGGATTCGTCCACGCGTGGATTGACAGAGAAGCCACGGTCCCACCACAAGTACAGTGATGGATTCTTTCACAAAGAGGACCCAGATGGGATCAGCGGCCTGGCCCGGCTCTGCCAACCGCCGCAGAGCCATATTTGATCCTGCATAGAGCAATGCCGCCGCAAGACATAAATATGGGCCAAAGACGGTTGCTGAAGACTTGCGTGGCTGTAACCGCAATTCCGATGCGGCCTTTGGCAAGGCGGTATCAGTCAGTGACATGCGGCGGGATCCTACACCATTAAATCTTCAAAAACATCATTGTAGCAAAGAAACAATTGTCAGGTGTGGCTACCTAAAAAAGTAGTGAGATTTTGTTTATTCTATCTGGAAGTCTCGCAAACATTTCAACTGATATCGTAAAGACTCATAGGCTGGCAGTGGACGAGCCTCTGTTAAAATCAACGGCGAGAGATTGCCCATTGCGGCAACCAGCGTGATCACGGCTGGCGAAATTCCGGCGCTAATTCTTGAAAAAGTTCCAACCAAGCTGCCGTGATCTGGGCGGCAAGTTCTTTGGATTGGCGCAACTCATCGGGCGGGACGCCCCAGTAAAAGCCGATCCAACCTGAGGCATATTGACGCGAGGCACGGAGGAATCCTTTCAATTCCTGCGTATTGCATCGCAAAGGAAAAACTTCTTCCACGACCACCGGTCGCCCAACGGAAAAGTGGGATAAGATTTGTAATGAGACGTCGAGCTTCTCGCTTTCTGGGTAGATGTGAGTCGCGATAAAGTCCAACGGGGGAATCAATTCACTCGGTACAAAGCCCGACCAAGCGTCCGCCCGCTCCTTTGTCCCCGGCAAAAGCCCTACCGTGATGAGCGCGTCGGTGTCGTGCTTGCGAATGGCCGTGGCTAGGCGATCGACCCACGCGCGGGCGATGTCTTTGCGGGCTCGTCCCCGAGGGTCAAGCGTGATCCTCTGCACAAAATATTTGCCGCCTAGGGCAGCATCCACCAGCCAATCACCTGCCTTGCGTTTATCCACCGGAACCACAGGCTCGTTCATCAGGTCGTAGCAAAAGACCGCGGGGTGGCCCGCCCCGGCTTGGGCGATGGTCTCCCAGAAAAAGGCCTGGACCGCCCAGCGCGCCTCTTCATCCAAGGCATCGTACCAAGCGGGAATGTCCTGCCGGTGATAACAGCCCAGGCCAGTGACATCTAGATACAGCCCGAGCTCCTCGGCCAATTGAAAAAGTCGCTTAAGCCTTTCAATATTCTCTTTGTTCGGACGGTCGGGAGCTTCCAGAAATCTTGCCACCTGAAGATGGATACGAACGACGTTAGCCCCCAAGGCCTTGATCTCCCGAAAATCACCGACCACCCGATCCCAATCGGTATGCCAATAGTCCTCAAGAAGCTGGCCTTTGGCATCGTGATCGTAATTAAAGCCCCAGGGGACGAAACTTCGTCCCGACGGGACGAGCACAAACCCGCGGCCGTCCGCAGAGACTTTCACCCGTTCGAGTTGTGTCGGCCGAGTTCCCGTTTCAGAACCGCTTGCCAGCCCGGCCCAGAGACATAATACAACCGTCAGCAGTCCCGGCGGCTGGCAAACGGGACCTGCGGAACGTCGGGGCTGCAAACACCTCATACCGATCTCCGCTGGAAAACAACACCTTCATCCAAAGCAGTAAATACCGTACTGCCGTGGTCCGCACAATCTTCTTTTCCTTCAATGCAACAAATTGCCTAGATTACGAAGTCTCCAGGCTGTCAAAGGCCGGGCGTGTGGTGGCATTCAGGCTGCGAATCGGGCGGACTCGGCCGCGATTGGCAGTTAGAGCCTATCCCATAATCTCCCCTCACGCGTTCGGCGGGAGAGGGATCGGGGCTGAGGGTAGCTCGAATCGCTGCCGGTTTTCTCAATCGATTCCGACGTTCGCTTGCCCTCATCCCAACCCTCTCCCGGAGGGAGAGTGAGACTTTTTGGGATACTTAATCAGACGTCACAAATTCGGATGCATTTTTCGAGCGACGCCAAGGCGGCAGCCGGCTCCGGGTTACTGGGGACAAACTCCTGGCCAACGAAGCCGGTGTAGCCCGTTTCCACAATCGCCCGCATCACGGCCGGGTAGTAAATCTCCTGCGTTTCATCGATCTCATGTCGGCCGGGATTGCCACCCGTGTGGAAGTGACCAATGTATTGGATGTTCTCGCGAATGGTCCGGATCAGATCGCCTTCCATAATTTGCATGTGATAAATGTCGTAAAGGAGCTTGAAGTTCTCGGAGCCGATCCGCTTGCACAGTTCGACACCCCAAGCCGTGTGATCGCACATGTAATCCTTGTGATTGACCTTGCTATTCAGGAGCTCCATGACGAGGATAACCTTGTGCTTTTCCGCCAGGCCGAGAATCCGCTTGATTCCAACTTCGCAATTCTTTAGGCCCGTTTCGTCGTCCAGGCCAGGTTCTCGGTTACCCGAGAAGCAGATCAAATTCTTAAATCCGGCCTCGGCTACGATCGGGATCATCTCTTCGTATTTTGCCACCAAACCATCATGGTTTTCCCGTTTATTGAAACCACTCGTCAAACTCGTCCCCGAGGACACCATGGCGCATGTCAGACCGAACTGCTTGATAATTGGGAAATCCTTTGGCCCCAGGAGCTCAATCGACTTGATGCCGATCTTTTTGCAGAAGGCGCATAGCTCTTCCATGGGGACCTTGCCAAAACACCACCGGGAGACCGAATGGTTGATGTTTCCCTTCAAAGGTGCTGGGGAGTCTTGGCCAGCCGCGGTCACTCGAGTGCTCAGCGAGGCAGCCGCCACTGTTCCGGCAAGAGTTCCAAGGGCTGAACGACGGGTCAGACGTGCTGTCATGGGAGTTCTCCTATCCTCGAGAAAGTGTTTGTGTAGCACCTAAGAGCCGCTAAGACTGTTCAGGTGGTCAAATGAACCAGACTCATTTTACACAACGGGGCAGATGACTCAAATAACCCATTTTTCGTAGGGTTTCGGTTTTTCGGTTAAGTGAATGCATTTACCGGTCAAAAAACTGTCTTGCCCCAAAAAGGGCCTATTGTGTATCCTCCCGTGGTTTGGAAATGATTGTTGGAGCAGGGTTTCAGTGATGGCCGAGGACGTCCGGTGTGGTAGCTCCCCATTTCGTTGAACCCGAAAGAACGTGTTATTCGCGGGGCCTTATGATGGTCCTTGCCGCCAGCCTTTTATGCCTTGGCGGCTGCACAAGTATGACTGCGCAGTCACTCAATGCAGAAGGCGTGCGACTCTATCAACAGGCCCGCTATCAGGAGGCCCTGCAGCGCTTTGGCCAGGCACTGATCTACGATCCCAACGATCCATCGGCCTATTACAATATTGCAGCGGTTTACCATCGGCTGTGGGACCTTTACCATCAGCCGGAGGACGACTCGCGGGCGGAGACCTATTACCAGCTCGCTCTTGCTAAGGACCCCAATCATATCGCGGCCAGACGGGGACTGGCGGTGCTTCTCACGGCACGTGGCCGAACCCAAGAGGCCATCGCCATGCTCCAAAATTGGGCCGCATCTTGGCCGCAATCGGCTGAACCTCGGGTCGAGTTGGCCCGGCTGTACGAGGAGTTAGGGGATCGAACGTTGGCACAAAAGACGCTTCTAGAGGCCCTTGCTGTGGAACCCCGTAACGTTCGGGCACTCAATGCCCTGGGGCACCTCCGCGAAATAAGCGGGGAGAAAGAATTGGCACTGGCCCATTACGAGCAATCACTACAAGTGAATCAAAAGCAACCCGAGTTGGCCCTCCGGGTCTCGGCCTTGCGTAATGAGCTGCGAGTTGCCCAAAGCACCTCACCGACCCAGGTTTCCTCAAATCCCTGGGTTCCGCGGACAAATCGCGTTCGATAGTGGCGATGGCCACGCTCTTTTCGATGGGTAAAGAATCGACATTGACCGCCAGCCGCTTGGTTGGCTACCTTTCCCGCTAGGCAGCGGGAAAGAAATGAAAACCCCGGCTCGTTAGTCCATGACGCACCGCACCATCCGAGGGGGACCATATGTTATTCCGGAAACTCAGCTTGCTCCTGAGTGCAGGACTTCTGCTAGGGCTGGGAGTATCTTTATCCGCACGGGGGGAGGCTAGTTTTCAGCAGCCGGCACCACGACACGTTGTCGTGCTTTTGCGGAATCGCAACGTCATCGAGGGCGAATTGGTTGCGGAGGGCGATATCTATCGCATCCGTGTTTCTCAGGGCGAAATTTTTGTCCCACACCGTGAGGTCCTCGCCGTTGCCGACTCGATCAAGGCCCTTTACGAGCACGAGCGATCACGACTCTTTGGGCGTGAAGCCGAACCGCATTTGGAAATGGCCATTTGGTGCGCAGAGCACGGACTGGAAGAGGAGGCCTGGTTCGAGCTTTCTCAGGCACGGTTGATTGATCCTCGTCACCCGGGGCTGCCCTTGGCAACGCGCCGGGTGGAAATGGCCCTTCTCCGAAAGTCTCAGCTCAGTCCCTCCGGGAAGACACGGGATGAATCAACGAGGGCGCAAGCCTCAAGGGCGGCACAGAATGCCGAAGCGGGGGCGCGCGGCGAAAACGATAAGTTGGGCTTACCCCAGGTCCCTGATCCCAACGCGCTTTTTCGCGGTCTGCCACCGGGGACAGGGGAACAGTTTGTCCGTGTCATTCTGCCGATTGTTAACCATTCTTGTGCCTCGGCCGGATGCCACAGCAAGCCGGATATGAATCCTCAGATTCGTCTCTTGCGGGTCCCAACCAGTCGGCCACCCTTGCGAGGGGAAATTGCTCAAAACCTTCAGACCGTGCTTGGCTGGGTCAATTTTGAACATCCGGGGGCAAGCCCATTGCTCCAGGTACCGCTTGAACCCCATGGTGGCTCGCCGGTGCCTCTCTTTTCTGGGACGGCTATGAAACAGTATCGGGAACTTGTCGATTGGGTGTATGCGGTGACCCGTCGCCAAGCGCCGCCACCGCCACCTGGCGAAAGTTCAGATGCGGAGGCCGCCACCCTAACCGGTTGTAGTCCCCCAATGTCGGCTGCCGGTGCCGCGGGAGTTTCTCTCGATGGCGCGTTCCCCATCCTCGATTTCGATGTTCAGCAAGCGAGCCACGAGATATCTGCGGATTCAAGAGGCCCCAAGGTGGTTCCGGCAACAGGTTCCTCGCCAGTCAATCCGGTCGGAGCAGGGGGGGCGGTCTCAGCCGCCACCCCAAGTGATAACCCAGCGGGAAAACCGCTGCCCCTCTTGTCTGATCGTCCCCTATTTCAGTCCAATCCCGAGCCGATGCCCGGCATTCGCTGGATGTTTGCTCGTCCAGGGAGTTTTCCCCCGCTTGGTTCCGGCGTGGTAACTCCAGAATTGTCTCCGGCTAGCTCTGAGGATCGCTGAGGATCACCTCCTGTGTGCCGCGCGATTAGCACCCGTCGAGGTCTAGCGTTATTTCCCCAGACAAGACCTTTTCCAAAAATTGCCGGTTGCTATCGAGGAGATCGCGGGCGGCGACCAGATCGTGAGGTTTCATCCAAAAGACCTCCGCCACCTCCTTTGGATTCGGTGTTAGCCTTGCGTTCGAAGGGAGAGACGCCTGCCACCACATGAGGAAGACACCCCAGGGTGTCACGCTTTCCCAAAGGACCCGTGTCGGTTTGATATCAACCCCTAATTCCTCGCGGAGCTCTCTGATAAGTGCCATTTCCGGCGTTTCGCCCGGTTCGATGGCGCCCCCAGGAAAACACCATTTTCCGGGAGCGGGGACGTTCGCCGCCCGACGGATGAGAAGAAGTTTTCCTTCCTCAGCAATGACGGCCACCACCCCGCGCTTTCGTATCGTCCCCGTGGGCTGATTCATGGGGTTACCGTCAATATTGGGCGAATCGGAATGCGCACCGGGGTTGTCATCAGCAGAAATCATGGAATTCGTTCCAAGTTGGAAAAACAAATCAGGGCATGAAAAAACTCTAGTCGATTTGGGGAATTCGCCAGTGACTTGGATTGTTCCGCAAGGGGCGGAAACAAGATAAACTAAGCAGAATCATCATCCATACATAATAGCGGGTTGCGTTCCCGCTGTTCAGGTCTTCTAGTACGAGCGTATCCCATGGGTTCCGAAAACATCCCCTTCGACGCAAACGAACATGGCCCTTCGAGCGAGCCGCCCCTGGTTCAGGGATTCATTGTTTTTCTCGAATCCGGGATCAGTCAATTAAACAATTTGTTACGGCGGTTTGATGTAAGCCGTTGTCGGGTTCTGGCGCTACACGTGACGTCTCAATGCGGGGCCGCCATGGTCAGGATCATCGTCAGTCATCCCGAAGAGGGGCGCATCATTCTAGAGCGGGCCGGGCTGCCCATCGCCGATTATCGGCTTGTGGGGGTCGTCCTTCCCGACGGGGTTCAGCCACTTCTTCGGGTGTACCTTCCGTTGATCCAAGCAAACATATCGGTCACGGCCACGCACGTTGTGCCCTTAACTGGGCGTGGCAAGAACGCCGTATTGCTGGAAGTCGATGCCCCTTCGCGGACAATTGAGATCCTCTTGGCGCATGGGTTTCAATTGATCGACGAGAAAATGCTTGCGCAAGAATCGCCCTCGTGAAAGGATTGGGGGATCGGGAGTGACGTGTGGTCTGACAAACGATGGGAGCCTCAACGATGCGTGTTAGCACAAGGAGATTGTTCTCCACGCGGCTTGTCATCTTTGTAGTCGCAAGTGTGTTGGCGCAACTATCGCTGGTCAACGGCGAGCTGGCCAGGGCGGTAGAAGATCAAGCGACTGCCGAGCAGTACGCACAATTGGCCGAGGAAATCGAAGGTCATTTTCTCAAGGAGGTTTTGCCGTTTTGGTTTCCGCGATGTCTGGATCAGGAGTACGGCGGCTTTCGTCCACACTTTCGTAGCGATGGTTCTTTGGGCCCGCTCAACGATAAGACCATCGTCTTCCAATCACGAATGACGTGGGTGGCAGCCGAAGTGGCGCAGCGCTATTCGGAATTGGCCGAGACATACCGCAACTATGCCCGACATGGATTGAAATTTCTCCGCACCGTCATGTGGGATCGGGAATACGGCGGTTTTTATTGGGGAGTTGATCAAAATGGACAAGTGAAGCCGAGTTATGGCCAAGAAAAGCATCTTTATGGGATATCCTTCGGATTGTATGCGGCAGCCAACGTTTATCGTGCCACGGGCGATGCCGACGCCTTGCAGTTAGCCCAGGATACGTTTGCCTGGCTGGAAAAGCATGCGTGGGATAGAAAACACGGCGGCTATTGGGAAGCCTTTGCACGGAATGGCACGCCGCTGATTTCACCACCCCCACCGGGAAGCGACGGCCGGGCTAATCCTCAGCGCGATCTGCTAGGTACTCCCTACGGCTTCAAATCGATGAACAGCCATATTCACATTTTGGAGGCCCTCACCGAACTGCACCGCGCTTGGCCAAGCGAGGAAGTTACCAACCGGTTGCGAGAAGTATTCTTTATTGTCCGCGACAAAATCGCCGTGGAGCCAGGCTGCCTCAATCTCTATTTCACACCCGATTGGCGAGCCGTCCCGGACCACGATTCGTTTGGGCATGATGTGGAAACGGCCTATCTTTTGCTGGAGGCCGCCGAACGCCTCCATCTGGCGAACGATCCGGCGACGATTCACCGGGCAAAAAGCCTCGTCGATCACGCACTGGACTACGGTTGGGACAATCGCCTCGGCGGGTTTTACGACAAGGGGACGGCCTTTGGTCAGCCTTACGGATTGGAAAAAATTTGGTGGACGCAGGCCGAGGGGCTCAATGCGCTGCTTCTAATGCACGAACTTTTTGGAGATGATGACCCCCGCTACTGGCCACAGTTTGTCAAACAGTGGCAGTTTATCAAGCAGTACCAGATCGACCATAATACAGGCGAGTGGTTCGACACGGTGTCTGCCGAAGGCCAACCCCAGATCAAAGACCTGGGGCACATCTGGAAGGCAGCTTATCACAATGGTAGGGCACTGATGGAGTGTGGCACGCGGCTTCGCCGCTTGGCGGGGATGAATGGCTTAACTCCTCATGAGAAGTCCGGCAAAAGATGACCTTTTGTTGGGGGAATTTTCGACCTTGACCGGGAGATAAAGGTCTTTCTATAATCGCCTGCCCGCGCGAAGGTGTGTTCGTGGCGAAAGTCGCTCCGCGAATTAGCGACTGGGCTAGCGATTGCAATCCGGCCGGCGCCCGCGGCGAAATCCGGCACGGGCTCAGCCAACCCACGGTGGGGCAAAGGCAAACAAGGGATGCCCACGGTTTTGTTTGACCTGGGGTTGATGGATAATTGACAGGAAAGGTGACGCAAAAGAGGAAGGTTCCGTCAACCTCAATCTGTGTGCTCGGAGGCGGAACGGCGGCAAATGGAATTGCCCTTTGCTGGTGCTGTCATCGAAGGGTTGCCCACGTGGGAGCCGATTTCCACCATGCCGCTCACTCCCTATTCGGACGTCAAAGAGCAAATCCGGCAGGCCATCGATATCGTTGACCTCGTGGAGCGCTATATCCCCTTACGTCGGCAAGGCCGGGGTTTTGTGGGGCTTTGCCCTTGGCACGACGACCATCGCCCGAGCCTTCAAGTCAATCCCCAGCGGCAGAGTTTTCGTTGTTTTGTCTGCGATATTGGGGGGGATATCTTCACCTTTATGATGAAGATAGAAAATGTCGAGTTTCCCGAGGCCATGGCGATGCTGGCCGAAATGGCCGGTATCCCTTTACCGCGGGGCATCGGCAGGGGTTCCGCTGTTAGTCAACAAAAGCAGGATCTTTACCGCGTCATGGCCTGGGCGGAACAGCAGTACCACCAGTGCCTTTTGGAGGCTCCAGAGGCGGCACCGGCCCGCGAGTACCTGGCGAGTCGTCAGATTTCCCCTGCCAGTATTGCCCAATTTCGTCTGGGATTTTCGCCTCTCCAGCCGGACTGGTTATTACGAAGGGCTCGGCGCGATCAAATTGATCCAAAAGACTTGGTGACAACGGGCATCCTCGTGGGTACCCCGGGCCGCGATCTGATCGACCGGTTTCGCGGACGAGTTTTATTTTCCATCCGCGATAGCCAGGGGCGAACGGTGGGATTTGGCGGGCGAATCCTGCCCCACATGGCGGAGCAAGTGCCAGCTAAGTACGTCAATTCCCCGGAAACCCCCCTCTTCTCCAAGAGCCGCCTCCTTTATGGGCTGGACGTTGCTCGGGATGCCTTCCGGCGAACGGGTACGGCCCTAGTGATGGAAGGCTACACCGACGTGATCATGGCCCATCAATGCGGTTTTCATAACGCGGTGGCGGTGTTAGGGACGGCCTTGACGGATGCCCATCTCCAGGTGCTCCAAAGATTCGTGGATCGTGTGATCTTAGTGCTGGATGGGGATGAAGCCGGGCGGCGCCGTGCGGCTCAAGTGTTGGAACTATTTGTGGCACGACAGATTGACCTACGGGTTTTGACGCTCCCGGATGATCTCGACCCGTGTGACTTTCTCTTGAAATATGGGGCACCGGGATTTCAAGATGCGTTGGACACACGCACGGTCGATGCCCTCGAGCACGCCTTCGCCGCGGCGACACACGGTGTGGATCTCGAGCGGGACATTGATGGTGTCACTCGCGCTGTCGATCGTTTGCTGATGGTGATGGCGAAGGCCCCGGCCAAACTCGGTCAACACACGGCTCAACAGCAAGCCCGCGAATGGAAAATCCTCTCGCGGCTGAGCGTGATGACGCGGATCGACGAATCGGTGCTGCGAAAACGGCTAGAAGAGCTTCGCCGCGGTGGGCGCAGCCGAACCGCAGCGGTGGCCACCCCGGCACCTAAAACCACTCTCGATGGTTGGCATCGGACGTTTCTTGAGTTTTTGGTGACATTTCCCGATGCGGGGGAGAAGCTGCGGGCAGCCTTTCAGCCGGAGCAAATTGAGATTCCCCTCGTGCGGAGAATTTTTGAAATCGCACTTGATTTATTGGCCAACGGCAAACCCGCCGATTTCGACCATTTGATGTTGGCAGTTGATGACCCTCTGGTGCATAATATCCTCGTGGATGTTGATCAGACGGCGAGTGAAAAGAGGCTTGCCGAGCAAAATCCAGAGGAAATCCTACGTGGTTTGTTACGGGCCCATGAGGAGCGTGTGGCCAGGGCCCGCGGTAGCCAATTGACCCATGTCTTAAGACAAGGAGGACTAGACCCAGAGCAACAAATCGACCTACTGAAGCGAATTGTCGAACAAGAGCGAAATCGCCAGAAGTGGTCCGAACCCATGGATGGGTGAGGCTTTTGGCGTCAGGAAGCTTGTGACTCCCGCAAGCCTGTTGATTCATCGGCTTCCTGAAAGGAGTGAGTGCTTTCTTTCGGCACGGAACGCGCGAAAGGAGACGACCCGTGAAGCATGGCGACAAGGAGTTGCGTAGGCTTATTGCTCAAGGACGAGCCCAAGGTTATCTCACGTATGATCAAGTCATCGAATACCTCCCCGACCAAGGTTCTCGACCGGAAAAGCTTGATCGCTTGATCACGGCCCTGGAAGAAGCCGGCATCGAAATGGTCAATCGTCCGCCGCGGTCGGAGACCTCGGCAAATGCCGCCGGAGAACCGCAAGACGAAGACCCCCTCCTCAAAGATCCTCTTTTGCGAGATCTGCTCCCCGGAGAAAAGGCCAAATGGAACAGCGATCCCATCCGTTTGTACCTTAGCCAGATGGCCGATATCCCCCTACTGACGCGGCAACAGGAAGTGGCCCTGGCAAAGAAGATTGAGGTTACTCGCAAGAGATTCCGGCGCACGGTGATGGGATGTCATCTGGTCCTGAAGCAAGCCGTTCAAACGCTGGAAGCCGTTCAACGGGGCGATCTGCCCTTTGAACGGACCTTGAAGATGTCCCTCACGGACCAGTTGACAAAAAACCAGATTTTGGGCCGAATGCCCCACAATTTACGGACACTCCGCGCGTTGATGGCGGAAAACGAGAAGGATTTCCGCCGCATGATCAACCGTCGGACACCAGAAGAAGTGAAGGCTAAGGCTCGCCGGCGTTTTCTCGCCCGTCGGGCGAGGATGCTCATTCTCGTTGAGGAACTCGGACTCCGCACGCGACGTGTCCAGTCCATGATGCAACAAATGCGGGACATCTTGAAACGGATGGAGACGATCCGGGCCCGGCTGCAAGAACTCAAGACGCAGCCCGGTGAATTGGGCGAACGCGAGCGGCTTCGTCGGGAGCTAATGGCCCTCATGCTATGTACCCAGGAGACGCCGCGGAGTTTGCGAATTCGCTGCGAGAAGATGGAGACGCAATTCCGCGATTACAGCGAAGCCAAGCGGGAATTGTGCAACAGTAACCTGCGGCTGGTCGTCTCTGTGGCCAAGCGCTACCGTAATCGCGGCCTGAGTTTCCTCGACCTGATACAGGAAGGAAATACGGGCCTCATGCGGGCAGTCGATAAATTTGAGTATCGCCGGGGCTTTAAGTTCTCGACCTATGCCACTTGGTGGATTCGACAAGCCATCACCAGGGCGTTGGCGGAGCACTCTCGCACGATTCGGATCCCTGTACACATCATCGACCAGATTGGTAAACTGAAAAATACGTCGCGCCGGTTGATGCATGAGCTGGGCAGGGAGCCAACTCCCGAGGAAATGGCGCAGGCCACCGCGTTGCCGGCAGAAGATGCGTCCCGCCTGCTCGAAATGGGACGTCAACCCACCAGCCTGGATCGACCGATTGGCGAGGACGAGGACAATTGCTTCAGTGAACTGCTGGCTGATCACACGCTTGATAAGCCGGAGAACATCGCTCACCGTGATTTGCTGCGGGAGAAGATTGACAATCTGCTCAAAACGCTTACCTACCGTGAGCGCGAAATTATTCGCCTCCGCTACGGTTTGGGCGATGGCTATAACTACACGCTTGAAGATGTCGGTCGTATCTTCAAGGTTACACGGGAACGGGTCCGGCAGATCGAAGCCAAGGCCATGGAAAAACTTCAGCATCCTGTACGGGCCCAGCAATTGGCGCCTTTTGTGGACGGACTGGTCGGATAGTACCATGTCCGTCGTGGGTGACGGATATCAGGCGGGCTGTCCTAATGGACAGCCCTTTTTTATTAGTTATCAAGGAGATCTCTCGCCATGTCATCGCAAGCCTTGACAATTCCCGAAATCTTGCGACGCCTCCACGGTCTCCATCAGCAGATGGATCAACTGCGGGGGCGTTTGATGAAAGGACCACGATTAGCACAAGCCCATCAGGAGCAGATTCGCCAGGCCGAGAACAATCTCGACCAGGCTAAGAAGGCCTACAACGACACCCGACTTGCCAGCCATCGCAAACAGTTGGAATACGAGCAAAAGCTGGCCGACATCCAACGCCGCAAAGGCCGTCTTTTAGAGTGCGATGATAATCGCGAATATCAACTGCTAAAGGACCAGATCGCTGCTGACGAAATGGCAGCCAGCGTTCTAGCGGATGAAGCTATCGAATTGATGACGCGTGTCGAAGAAATGGCTGTCAAAGTCCAGGAGGCTGAGGCTGCCCTGGCCGCTGCTAAGGATGCCGCCGCCAAGTGGCAGGCCGAGTTCGAGAAGCAAGAACCGGTCATTCGGCAAGAGATTGCTCAGGTCGAACAGGAATTGAAGCACCTTGAAACCCTTTTGACGGGGGATGTGCGAGAGCTTTATCAACGGGCCCTCCGCAATAAAGGGAGCAGCGCCTTGGCACCTCTCAGGGGCGAGTTTTGTGGCGGGTGTAATCAGCATGTTCCCCTACAGATGCGGAGTCAGTTGCTACTTGGAAATGCGATCTGGTGCCGCTCGTGCGGACGACTCCTTTATTTGCCAGAAAATGAAAATCCCCATTCGCGGTCCTAACTTGAGGGATCGCAGGCCGGAAGCCTACCAGAGTCGAAAAGTTGTTCTTCTTTAATTCGGCACGGTGGAAGCGAACGCAGGAAGACTCGTCCGTAGCTCTTCTGATACACCCGGGGGTCCAAGATGACAACGATCCCACGGTCCGCGCGGGAACGAATCAGCCTCCCGAACCCTTGGCGCAGCTTAATAACGGCCTCCGGCAATTGATACTCTTGAAACGGGCTGCGTCCTGCGGCCTTGATCGCTTCCAGGCGTGCTTCTACAAGCGGACGATCAGGCACGGCAAAGGGTAGTTTTGTGATAATAACGTTTTGCAGGGCTTCACCTGGGACATCGACCCCCTGCCAAAAACTGTCCGTTCCAAACAGTACGGCCCGGGGGGTGGTCTTAAACCGTTCCAACATCTGTGATCGGGGCAAGCCCTCGGCCTGAGAAAATAGTGTGTAGTTTTCTTTGGCGAACCAAGATTGCAGCGCAGCAGCGATTCGCCGCATAAAGTCATAACTTGTGAAGAGCACGAAGGCACGCCGCTCTGTCCTGGCGATATATCGCTTCAAGGCCACGACCGTTGCCTTCTCGAATTGTGAAGAATCAAGGGAGGGATCGGGCATGTCGCGGACAATGATGAGCTCCGCTTGCTCTTGATAATTAAAGGGGCTACCCACTTGAAGCGTGTCCGCCCGGGTCAGGCCGATCCGGCTCTTGAAGTACTCAAAACCCGATTCTGCCACCGCTAATGTGGCACTTGTCAAAATAACGCGCGGAATTTCCTGAAACAGGTGCTCGCGCAAAATTGGACCGACATCAATGGGAGCGGCTCCGAGAATAATGCGGGGGACTTGACGGGCCTCCTGGACTTCTACCCAGTACACGTAGCCCTCGTGGGATTGCCGGATCCACTGATCAACCTGAGTGGCTAACGATTGCAGACGGTCCCGCACGGCCACCAAGTCTTGACGTTCCTCCTCTTTTTCGATCCGCGCTGCTTCCTTGTGAACGATCGAGGCGAGCTTCTGCAGACCTTCTGTCAGCGTATTGCGAAAGACGTCCCTTTGCCGCACCCGCCCATTGCCGGGCTTCTGCTTTTCGTACCAGTCAAACACCTGCGCGAAAAACTCGTCGCACCGATAGAGACAGTCCATGACAGCCTTTTGTCCCTCCGGGCTTCGATAATGAACGAAAAGCCCGCGTTGCGTCCGCTCGTTGTAGAGCTTACGCAGATTGTACATGATCTGCGTGTTGCTTACTTCTGTCCCGAATTGTTCCGAAGCCACCGACTCCAATGTGTGGGCTTCGTCAATGACCAGCAGGTCGTACTCGGGAAGGATGTTTGCTCCTTCTCTACGGAGTGCAAGGTCAACACACAGCAGGGCGTGATTGACGATGAGGATTTGCGCCCGTTGTGCCCGCCGCCGCGCCGCAAAATAAAAGCATTGATTGTAATGCGGACAGCGGCTTCCCATGCAATTGTCCTTGTCGCTAGCAATTTCGTCCCAGACCGTGGCGAAGGGCCGAAACGAAAGTTCCGAGAGCGTTCCATCCGTCGTTTGGGCTGCCCATTGTTGGATCGTCTGAAGTTGCTCCCATTCCTCGTCTGCGAAAAGCGTCCGCGACCTCCTCAAAGCCGTGGCTAACCGCCGGAGGCTGATGTAATTTCCCCGTCCTTTGACCAGCACGGCGGTGAACTCATACGGCACGACACTCCGCAGGAACGGAATATCTTTGTTAAGAAGCTGCTCCTGAAGGCTGATTGTGTGGGTTGAAATGACAGCCCGCTGGATATCGTGTGCATCCAACTCGCCAGCGACAGCCAGGATCGTCGGAACGAGGTAGGCAAAACTTTTTCCCACGCCTGTCCCGGCCTCTGCAATCAGCGGACGCTGGCTGGTGATGGCGCGCTCCACGGCCTCGGCCATCTGGAGCTGCTGGGGCCGGTGCTCATAGCCAGGTAAGCGGACGGCGATCCGACCTTCAGGTCCTAGAATATCTTTCGTTCGCACCATGTCGACGATGTTTCCAGTATAACTTCACAAATGCCGTGTTCAGGAAGGTCAGTGGCAGTATCTTCGAGGAAGTTGCACGGCCCTTCCCTTTAAGTTATCCTAAAGCAGACTATTCGGCCATTGCAGAAGAACTTAACCTTCACGAAACGCTCAAGATTTGGGGAGTTCTTGCGAAAGAGAATTAGGAGGGCCTGGTCCGGCTCGGCCAGGACGCACAACAAGCAAACGAGATCTAGCGTGGCAATCGAGTTCTATTGCTCTCAGTGTCGAAATCGCCTCCGCGTCGATGACTCGGCAGCAGGGCGGCAAGCCCGGTGTCCGGTTTGCAACGCCATTATGATTGTGCCGGCTGTCGGTGTCATTCAAGAGCCGCCCGGTGCAGTGCGGAGCGAATTCGAAGGTTATATTCCCAGCGTAGGTCCGACGCCGGTTTCACCACCACCGCCCGGAACGATGGGCGGCACCACGCTAGGCTCTGGCAGACCTGGTCCAGAGCCGGCTACATACCAACCCCATGTCACGCCTCAGCATTATGGCGAAGTCGTGGGGCGATCGGCCGAGAAGCGCGAGGAAGGGTGGGGAGGTGCGGCTTTGGTCCTTGGGTTATTTGGACTTATTGCCTGGTGCTGTCCCATTATCGGTGTGGTCATAGGTGGCCTCGCCCTGGTTTTTGGAATTGTCTCCCTTGGCAAAGGCGGCGGGCCTATGGCAATTATCGGTCTTATTCTGGGCATCATCTGTTTGGTTTTGAGTATTTTCAACGCGCTCCTAGGCATGGCGCTGATGCTGGCCGATGCTGAGGTGGTGTCGCTGGTAATGACCGATCTGTGATCGAAACGTATGTCCTTTGTTTCTTACAGAAGGCGACAATATCCGTAATAAGAGTCCATCCCAGAACGTCCCCCTCTCCCGCCGGGAGAGGGTTGGGGTGAGGGCAAGCGATGGTCGGAATCGATCGAGAAAACCGGCAGCGACTCGAGCCACCCTCACCCCCGACCCCTCTCCCGCCAAACGGGCGAGGGGAGACTATAGGATAGGCTCTAAATAGCAGGGGAACCTCAAAATGCCTATTACGTTTCAGTGCCCCGCGTGTTATGCGATGCTTAAAGTACCCGATGACACCGTTGGAAAACAGGCCAAATGCCCCCGCTGCGGCCAGATTGTGACGATTTCTGCTGGTGCGCCAGCCGCACCAAGTTCTGATATGGGCGCTGCCGTCCCGCCACCTATCGGGGGAGAACCACCTCGTCCTCAAGAGCCCACAAGCGTTAATCCGTATGCTCCACCACAGGCCCAAACTTCTTATCTGGCACCGATAGACCGCGGGACCATTGAGCCACAAATTATCTCTTTTAGCGAAACATTCAACGTAACGTGGCGACTGTTCTTCGATAACATCGGGCCATTTCTCGGGATGGGGGCACTGCTTTTCGGGCTAACTTTTGTAGGGAATATGTTCGTCAACTTTATCAGTTTGTTTTTCGCGGCAGCGGGAGACGATGAAGCGATGATCTTTCTTGGCATCATCGTACTCATCTTTTCCGTGCTCATGGCCGCGGTAAGCATGTGGTTACAAGGCGGCATGCTCCGCTACAGCGTCGAGCTTGCCAAAGGGATGAGGCCCAACTTTGGGCGGATTTTCCTCCCAGTCAACCAATTCCTGGGATATTTCGCAGTCGTAATTTTGTTGTCGCTTATAGTTACTGCCGGTTTTATTCTGCTGATCTTACCGGGAATTATCCTAATGCTCATGCTTTTTTGTGCCCCGGCCGTCTATCTGGATGGCAAGGCTGGGGTCATCGAGTCATTTTCCGTATCCAGAACCATTACCCGGGGAAATCGTCTTACGATTTTCGGCCTCGTCTTGGTCAATACGATCCTTGCCTTTCTGGCGACCGTGCTGACGTGTGGACTTGCCGGTATTCTTGCTCCTGCGTTCTTTTCGTTATTGACGGCGGTCATTTACACGCGATCTGCAGGGCTATTCGCATCAGCACGTCCCCCGATGGTCCAGATGCCGCCTCCGAGTTGGATGCCGGGGCCGAGTCCAGGGCTTCGCTAGCGATTTCTCCAATCGTTTCGGGAGAAGAGCGTGGGGAAGAAGATCAGCGATAACGGCAAACAGCGCAAGAGGATGCGCTGTTGCGTGATTCTCCTTAGTTGCCAGTCCTCTCGGTGCTGTCAGCCACCGGGGAGCGTAAATCCCAGGCATTGAGCCAGCGGGTCTTTTCCACCGCAAAGCCAATCTGTGTCAGGCGATCGTGGAAATGGGGCATATGGCCGGCCCCGTAAAAAATCGCGACGGATTTTGCGCCCTTTTTCGCTTGATCCTCCAACACGGCCAAGACCCGCTCGTTTCGCCCGCTAATGAGTGTGGACCCCTGGGGACCTTCCAATGCCCGAATTTGACCTTCTACATCCTCGGATAATTGCTGCGCGAAAAGTCGCTTCAGTTGAAGTTGGCGGTCTTTGCTAAACAAAGCACGTACCAAGTCGGCATCATTCGGCGTGCTTTGTCTTGAAAGACTCCTTGCCCATTCGTAACCGAAGGCCCGAAGCAGCATCGCCCAGGTGCTTTCGCCTTTTTCCTTCATGGATTGATAAAACTCTTCCGGCGAGAGATCGGCATGAACAAAATTGGGGCGATGGTAATCGATCACGTCAAGCTGATAGGCCAGGCCCAACATATTTGTCAGAGATTGTTGGAGTGCCGAGACCGGGTGGGCCGGCCGTTGTCCTGGTGTAACCCGTGTCCCTTCCGGCGCAACCAGTTCGTAGAGGACGACATCGTACTTGCGAAGAATCTTGTTGAGTTGTTCATAGTAGTCCCTGTCTGCGATATGGATGACCCCAACCAGACCCACCCTCAGGTCTTTGGGCCAGGCAGGTTGCGAGCGACCTGTTTCTCCCGCGGAAAGTGTTTTGCCTTGTGATGAATCATCTCGAACCACATAACTGACGATGGCTGTTTGAAGATACTGAGGTTCGTTTTTCCGCACGAGC
>Ga0209608_1000675_pt1 | contig 31857 bp, 26 predicted proteins | sample AD_UKC130_MetaG_FD_184428 | JGI IMG/M metagenome (GOLD analysis project Ga0209608, IMG submission 184428) | Active sludge microbial communities of municipal wastewater-treating anaerobic digesters from Canada - AD_UKC130_MetaG (SPAdes) (version 2) | ecosystem: Engineered > Bioreactor > Anaerobic... | reverse complement strand
TACTTATATTTCGAACTCTGTCAAGTCAAAAATTCGCCGCGGCATACGTCCTTCCGGGTTCTAGCCCGGGCAACCACAGGGGGTTGCCCCTACCAATTGATGGTCCGCTCCTAGAGGCCCATCGAACGTCCCGGCCATAGCTCCAAATGGGACGTCAATGGGCAACGTGGTGGACGCCGGCGCGCCGCTTTAGATTTGGGCCAGGAAAGCGCGTTCCTCCAAACAATCAACGAACGCCCTCGCCCATGCTGTGTGTTGGACGTGCTACCGCCGGGAGGTAAAATCGGAGGATGCTGTATGTTGCGTATCACCTCGATCACACGTCAATCGAGTCTCGGAAGCGCAAATCCGATCACTTCCTTTGCCGTGGGCACCTCACTGAACGAAGGCCATCCACGGGAGGTGTTCGTCATCAATGACGGCGAGCCACGGCAAGACTACGTTCCAACGATGGGGAGGTAACCTTTGACAATGACGACAATCATCCGGAAATGGTTGGCAAGCCTTAGTCTTTCTTCCATGGTTTTTATACTACTCCTCGTGGGATGTCACCGGCCACCGGCCCAGCAGTCGCAACCGACCCGCGAAGAGAAACCCTCTCAGACAGCCGCGACCACTGCCGAGTCGGGCGACCAAGCCACGCCCGAGGCGACCGCTACCCCACGTGCGTCACGCCTTCGCGACGTTGTTCCCGCGGAGCTGACGGCCGCCATGCAGAAGGCGAATCCCACGTTTCGTGGCGAAGTCATTGTTGAAAATCAGGACGGCGCAGTCGTAGTGGCCATCAATGATCCGGAAGTGCACGACATTTCACCCTTGGCCGGGCTGCGAATCCACAAGTTGGACCTGTATCAATGCTCGGTGAGTGATCTTAGCCCCTTGCGGGGGCTGCCGCTGACGGCCATGGCCTTGGACCGCACTCAGGTCAAGGATTTGCGTCCCCTGGCCGGTATGCCGCTGGAGTATCTGTCCCTCAGCGAAACCGAGGTCAGCGACCTTTCGCCCCTGGCCGGTTGTCCCTTAAAGCAACTGAACTTAGTCCGAACCAAGGTGACCGATCTTTCGCCTTTGGCCGGATGTCCGCTGGAGACGCTTTGGCTTAACGACACCCCGGTTTCGGATCTTTCGCCTTTGCGGAGTGTCCCGCTGGTGAGTTTGACGATTGCGGGGACCAAGGTCCGCGACCTCAGTCCGCTCAAGGGCATGCCGTTAAAGCGTCTCCATATCGCCCGCTCGGAGGTCACCGACCTCACACCCCTTCGCTGGTTACGGCTGGAACGACTGATCTTCACGCCGTCGAAGATTGAGTCGGGGATGGACGTGGTGCGGAACATGCCGACGCTCCGCGAGATTGGCACGGCCTTTGGCGAGTCGGATTGGGGAATTGCCGACCGCGTCATGCCGCCCGCCGAATTTTGGGAACTCTATGACGCCGGCCAACTGAAGGAGTGAAGCCGGTTCTGACATCGGTTCATCCCCCACGCTGATAGGCGGCCCGAATCGCCCGCAGAAGCCCTTCCGCCTTGTGCCAGGTTTCTGCGTACTCATCCTCTGGGCGCGAGGTGGCGAGGATGCCCCCACCTACCGAAAACACCCACCAGCCCTTGGCCGCGGTGAGGGTCCGAATCAGGATGTTGAAATCCGCATCACCATTAAAACCCACATAGCCCAGGCAGCCGCAGTACGCGCCGCGGGCATGGGGTTCGAGTTCGGCAATAATCTCCATGGCGCGAATCTTGGGAGCCCCAGTGATCGACCCGCCCGGGAAGGACGCCGCAAGCAAATCAAAGGCATCGTACGATTCCCGCAGGCGCCCCTCGATGACCGAGACCAAGTGGAAAACTGCCTCGTAGGTTTCCAGATGACAGAGACTCGAGACGCAGACGCTCTCCGCCAAACACACCCGCGAGAGGTCATTCCGCAACAGGTCGGTAATCATGACATTTTCGGCCCGGTCTTTTTGGGAATGCAGCAGCTCCCGGGCAATTCGCCGATCTGTGTCGGGGTCATGGGTCCGTCGCCGGGTTCCCTTAATGGGCCGCGTTTCGACCCAGCGATCGCGGACGCGGAGGAAGCGTTCCGGCGAGCTCGAGAGGATCTGCCACTGCCCGAGGTCACAATAGCCGGCGAAGGGAGCCGGATTCTCCTCCCGCAAAAGCTCGTAGAGCGACAAGGAATCTATTGCGGCGGGACAGGCCAACCGCTGGGACAGGTTCACCTGAAAGACGTCGCCCGCTCGGATGTACTCCACCACCTGCGAAACAGCCGCCAAGTAGGCTTCTTCCGAAAAATTACTCCAAAAATGAGGACCCTCGCCAGTGAGCGACTGGAAAACCGCGACCTGCCCTGGTAAGGCCTCCCGTGGCGCCATAGTCGAAGCAATCGGCCGCCCATTCGCTTCGGCTGGTTCTCGAAGTCGGTCTCGAAAGAAATCCAGGCGTTCGCGGGCGCGGCGTGCCCGGCTCGCAGGATCGGTCTCGGGAAACCCCTGGGAAATTAACCATGCCCGGCCTCGCTCGTGATCCACGGCCAGCACAATATCGTAAAGCCCCACGGCCAAAAGTGGCGTTCGCATGTCATCAATCCGAGCGGCGGGGACGTCCTCAAATGCCCGATTGAGTTCGTAGCCCCACAATCCTGCGGCACCACCCTGAAACGGCGGTAAATCAGGGCAAGATACTTGCCGGAAGCAGCGTGTCCGTTCCGCCAAACTCTGAAAGGCCTCTCGCGCTGCCTGGCCTGACGCATCGGCCTGGACAAGCCAACGTTCGAAGGGATCAGCCGCCACAAAGGAAAATCGCCCCAACCGTGGGTCCTCCTGGGCACTGTCAAAGACAACAAGCCAAGGTAACTGGGCAAAGACGGCAACACTCCGCCGCCAATCGGCATAGGGGACCTCGACAACCAGGGGCAGCGAGCGAGACATCGAACAAGGATTAGTTCTTGCCTTCTGAACAACCGGCGCGGCCACGACGTCGCTTCAACCGCTGGATGCGCCGTTCTCGGGGCGAAGGTTCCGGAATGGTGTGCAGACCCCAATGAAGGGCTTCATCCTGACAATAGTTTTTCCCCAGTTGCCGAGCAATGGAGGCCTTGCACAACTCGTAGCCCAAATAAAAGGCCGTGTCCACATCAATCTCTCGGCCCTGCGATTCGGCCGCGGCGAGGATTTTGTCAAAGAGCTGATAAGCGTCTTCGGCCTGAAGTTCCTGGCCAAACGCCCAACTGCGAAGCTGATCTTTCACCACAAACAGCCGCGGCGAGGGATCACGCAATCGAGCGCGGAGCTCTTCGAGATACTTCTCATCGCCATCGCTGATCTGGTGATCCCGCAACATAGCAAAGGAAGAATCCACATTTCGTAACGTTACGTGGAACTGTTTCGCACAGTGGGTCAGGCGGCGGATGACGTGGCACTCTCGGACGGAGGTCCTCGCGGTATTCACCTCGTGCGTGGTGGTGATCCAGCGAGCGCCCATCTCTTCTGCCAAACCCAGGAGGACCAAGAGCATTGGGCCGGTATCCGCCGGGCAATGGTACAACAGCGGGCACAAATCCATCACCAGCGGTACCTCTGGCCAGCGCTCTCTTGCCTCAACGCACCGAAGGATGCTCTGCGTCAATCCCAGACCGACCGGAGTCATGGGCTGCTTAAGCAGGAAGCGGCGATGCTTCTCGCTCAAACTGGCAATGACCTCCTCGACCCCCTGCCACGTGCCGGGAAGTTCCGGCTCAACCACGGCCCACGTCTCCGCCGATACCTCCGCCCAGTCTGGACGGAACGGCTCTAAAAAATCTGCTCCCTCTGCCGCTGCCGCTTGATAGCTCGTCTTTTCCAGCGATCGGATCCACACCCGATGCCCATGGGAACGCAACGCCTTGATCAATTTCCCCAGATTCGGAAATGGTTCGCGATCCTCATGCCACAGTGCAATGGCATCCGCCCCTTCTGCGACTAGGCGGTCCGCCAAATCCAGAACCACCGACGGTTCCAGATTGGCGGCATCCTTGAGGACCGACACAATCTTGAGATCATATTCGTCTTGGGGCAAACAAGGCCGATAGCGTCGCTTGAAGAAATCGGGCAACTCGTGAAGATCGTTCGGACCTCGCTCCGCTGGGATGCCCGTCCGCCGAGATAGTTCGCCCACATCGCCTTGACAACGACCGGGCAAAAGAATCCGCGTCACCTTCGGCGGCACTTTCAACCGCTCGCTGATCCAGGGAACGCTCATCAGCCCAGCGATCGTGATCGGCATGACGGCCACCGAGTACTGAAACTCGAACGCCGTCGCAAGGTCCGGCAACATTCGGTTGAGAAGGGGCTCGGCCAACTGACCCGTCACAAAGAGGAAATGTTCACAAGACGAAGGAACTTCACGATCGTCGTAATCCATAAACGACGCCTCCGCGGCCTAGCCGCTTTTGGGCGGGATGATTGGCGTTATATTCGACAAAACAGTTACAGGTTGACCGACAACGCTCTCTGGCCACCAATTCGGCGAGGGGTGACCGCCACCGACGCCAGTCAGGGCGATGTTGTCCAAAAACATCCGTACCCCGGCAGTGACCCCACGGTCACCCCGGACTTGGGCGGCAAGCTCCGGTTGCCTGGCCTGTCCGCCGGTGATGCTTGTCCGCTACTACTCTCTATTCTACGCAGCCCCCACGGCGAGACGTAGATAAATTGGGGAACCTCTGTAAAGATAGCTAAACACAACCCAGAGACAAGCCCCCATTCCCCACCGGTAAAATCCCCGAGCCGCCGGTGGATGATGGCTCGAAAATTGCCCACGGTTAAGGGACAATAAATCTTCAGCGTGGATTTGGTTTTGCGTGGCAATCCGCGGCGGGGATCTCGTTTTCGGTTGAAGGCTGAAAGAGTAGCATCTCGCCACAAGGGCCTATCCCAAAGTTCCCTCTCCCCTTGGGAGAGGGTTGGGGTGAGGGCAAGCGACCGTCGGAGTCAATTGACAAAACCGGCAGCGATTCAAGCCACCCTCATCCCCGGCCCCTCTTCCGCCCAACGAGAGAGGGGAGGTTGTGGGATACGCTCTAAGTCAAAGTAGTCCCTCATGAAGTTTCCTTGTTGGACACTGTGATGCCATGGTACAGGTCCCGGATTTTCTCAAGCAACGGCAGGCGGACTGGCTCGAACTGGAACACATTTGTCACATTGCCAACCGCGTGACGGAGCGACCAACCGCCGAAATGGTCTGCCGGTTGTCGGAGCTTTATCGGGCGGCCTGCGCGGACCTGGCACTAGCCGAGGCTCAGCAGCTATCGCCGGAGGTGTTGGATTATCTACATCGCCTTGTGGGGCAGGCCCATAATGTGCTTTACCGTCACCCGCAGAGCCTACCCCGGCAGTGGCTCCGCGCGATCTTCATCGAGGTTCCAGCCTACGCCATTCGCGACAAGATGATTTGGCTGGCTTTTGCCTCGTTTTGGGGCCTTTTCTTGTTGACCGCTTTTCTTTCCCGACAAAGTGAGACCTTCGCAGAGGCTGTTGTGGGCCAAGAGTTGCTTGACGCCATTGAGGATATGTACTCTCGGCCGTTCAGCGACGAATACCCGACGATTGTGGCAGTTGGGTTTTATATCATGCACAATATCGGGATTGCTCTCCGGTGCTTTGCTTTGGGTATCCTGTTTGTGTTGCCGGGGTTGTTTATCCTGGTGTTCAACGCTGTGACGTTAGGAACGGTTTTTGGGCACATGAGCGTGGCCGCCCAGGCCGACACCTTCTTTGAATTCGTCACGGGACACGGGCCTTTCGAATTAACGGGGATTTGCTTGGCGGCGGGATGCGGCATGCGGCTGGGCTTTTCGCTGCTAGAGACCGGGGAATTGACGCGGCTGGCTTCCCTACGGCTCGCCGCCCGACAAGTGGCCCCGGTGCTGTTGGTGGCCTGTTTCTTCTTCGTTTTGGCCGCCATCATCGAAGGCCTCGTGTCGCCGTCGGCCACGCCGGTAGAGACCAAACGTTGGATTGCCACGCTTTCCACGGTCGTGCTCGTCGTCTATTTCTCCACAGGTTTTTTCACCAGACCGAGCCATGGTTGATCTCGCACAGACACGGGTGGTTATTCGCGCGCGGGAGATCGGCGACCTCTGCGATCTCGCCCTGGCGGCGATCCGCCGCGATGGTTGGTCGCTTCTCCGCTGGTGGCTGTTGATGGTTATTCCCTATCTGGTGGTGGTCGATTCGATCCTCGTCATTTTTTTCCGTCGACTTTGGGAGCCGGAACCCGAGTTTTCCCTCATCGGATACGCTTTCCTCATCAGCGTGGCGGGCCTGACGCCGCTTTCTTTGCTCAGCGGTTTACTGACCCTCCACTTGGGGATGAGCGTTTTCGTCAAACGGCCCACGTTTCGAGAAGTTTGGCGAGCGTGGATCTCTCGGCTTGGTTACATGCTCCTGGTGCAACTCATGCCCTTTGCGAGTCGCGGCCCTGCCATTGCCGAAATCGTTTTACTCGAGCGACTCGTGCCCACCACGCGGGAAGGTCGCGCGGCCATCCGGCGAAGACTTACAGCCTTAGCCAGTTACGGTTTATCCATAAACCAGCTTGGTGCCTTTTTTGCCTTGCTAACGTTTTTTATTATCGGACTTACCATGGCAGGAATGTACTTCTCCTTTTTGACGTTTGAGACTCCCTGGCGTTGGGGTTGGGCCCTTGTCGGTTTTCAGCTCGGCGCGTGCATCGCCGGGGGGTTTAACCGCGTGGTGCGGTTTTTCCTGTATCTCAACAGTCGGATCAAGTACGAGGGTTGGGATGTTGAGCTGGCCGCCCGGGCAGCCGCCCAGCGACTCCTGCGGACAAACCGGGAGGTCTCCTCTTCTCAGCCGCTCACTCCGCCTACGTCCAATCAACGTCCTAAAGCAGCCGTCTCGCCTTAATCTCAAGGTATTGATTGACGAGCGGGGCCGTCATTTCTTCCGGAAACACATCCAGCACGAGTGCCCCTTTACTGCGGATCGATGTGATGACCTGATGACGCCAGGTGAGGATGCGCGCCGCGGCCGCCGCCTTCCATAGGTCGTCCCTTTCCTTTTGCCCGTCGCTTAGTGGGGCGAACATTGTGTGATCGCGGAGGAAGACCCCCAGGGGCAAGTGCCGTCCCGCCAAATTGGTGAGGTAACGTTCCACCTGTCGGCCGTTGACATCGTCGATTAAGTGCGTGACGAGCACCACGAGGGTCCGCTTTCGGACATGGGCCGCCAAATATCGGAACGCCAGGTCATAACGGGACTCCACCATCCGCGGAAAGCGATCGAAGGCCATGTTGATGAGCCGCGCCATCTGGTGCTTTCCCCCACGCGGGTTCAAAAAGGCGTGGATTTCATCGGAGAAGGCCAACAGCCCCACGGAGTCGCCATGCTTCAGGGCGACATACGCCAGTAGCAGCACGGCATTCCAGGTGTGGTCGAGCATACTCAAACCGGCCCATTCGTTGGTCATCATCCGACCACAATCCACCATGAAGACAACGCGCTGACTTTGGCTCTGCTGGAAGTCCTTGACGGTGAGCTTTCTCCGCCGGGCGGTGGCGCGCCAGTCAATCCAGCGATACTCATCATCGATGGTGTAATCCCGCAGGCGCTCGAACTCGTCCTCGTGCCCGGCACGGCGAACACGCCGCACGCCAATAAGACTGAGCCGATTCACCCGGGCAAGCATGGCGTATTCGGAAAGCTGCTTGATATCAGGATAGACATGGAGGACCGTCTCGCAGGGATAGGTCATCTGCCGAAACCATAACCCGTAACGGCTGTTGCCGCGGATATAGACGGCCGACATGGAAAAGGCCCCGCGTCGCTGCGGACGAAGTTCGTAATCGACGACCGTCCGTAAGCCGGGTCTGAGCGCGACGTGAATCAGCGGCGGCGTCGGCTGCAAGATGCGGTCGGCACCATCGCGGATGACCGCCTTCACCATCCAAGGGGCCAGCGATGTGATGGTCAGGGACACAGGATGGCGTTTTTTCAAGGACGCCACCTTGGCATGGTTGCGTTCGCACCGCAACCAATTTTTTCTGGGAACTGTGAAAAGGTCCCTGATGATAATCACAAGATAGGCAACATCGACAATAAGCACGGCGACCCAGGCGCTTTCCAACACAACAAGCCCCAATGTGGCCGTCACAGGAATGAGGCCCAACAGAACGGCTCGCAGAGAAGGATAAACCCCCCACGCCGCCGCGGTGGCTAGGAGCGCGACGAATGGCAGGGAGAATCCGAGAAACATCAGGATTGGGGTCACAGCCGTGGGACCTCTACGGAGCGGATGACCTCGTGTAATACGTCGTCCACCCGATAGCCTTCGACCTCGGCCTCCGGTGCCAAGATGACGCGATGGCGGAGGGCCGGTAGGGCCAAATCGACCACATCGTCAGGCACCGCATAGTCCCGACCACGGAAGGCAGCCAGCGTCCGTGCCGCTTGCATCAGAGCTAATCCTGCCCGCGGCGAAGCCCCAACGAGGATTTGCGGCCAGTTTCGCGTTTTCCGCACCAAAGCATTGATGTAATTGACCAGCTTCGGGTCAACGCGAACTTCTCCTGCCAATCGCGTGACACTCATGATTTCTTCGGGATTCGTGACGACGCTCAGTTCCTGCAAGCGCTGGTCGATGTCCTCGCGCACACTGTGCAGAATCAGGATCCTGGCCTCTTCTTCCTCCCGCGGATAATCCATAATCAGTTTGAACATGAAGCGGTCCATCTGGGCCTCGGGAAGATTGTACGTCCCCTCCGATTCAACAGGATTTTGCGTCGCCAGGACCATAAACGGTCGATCGAGCTTATGCCGTGTCCGCTCTACGGTGACACTCAGTTCCTGCATGACCTCGAGGAGGGCAGCGTGCGTCTTAGCCGGCGAGCGATTGATTTCATCCGCCAGGAGGATATTCGTGAACACGGGCCCAGGGCGAAAGATGAACTCTTGGGTTTTCACATCAAAGATGGGGGAACCCGTGATGTCCGACGGCATGAGGTCCGCGGTGAATTGGATTCGATTGAACTTACAGCCGAGGACCCGTCCCAACGTCCGCACAAAGAGCGTCTTTCCTAGCCCAGGGACACTTTCAATTAAGACATGGCCACCCGAAAACAGCGCCGTCAACGTCCCCAGAACAAGCTCATCCTGACCGACAAAGACCTTTCGTACCTCTCGCTCAATACGCTCGTACAGCTCCCGCACGGGGAGCATCCTTTGAGAAAGGCTACCAGCTGCTAGATCGTTGACAGGCGGCGGACTCGCTGTTACGACGACAGCGGCTGATGGTCCGGCAACGGCCTCGGCCACGATAGGCTTCTCAACGACTGGATCACCTGCGGTCCTGAGCCATTCGGCGGCCTTGACCCAATTGCTCATCCCCTCCGTCCAAAGCCAGTCCTCGGCAGCGATCTCACCGGTCCCCAAGCGACGCCGCAGCTCAGCCTCCTCAATCGGTCCAAAGCGATTCGGCCCCTTCGCATAGTACCAAAGCCTCATCAGAGGGACTCCTCACATTTGAAAAATCGGTAACCGTTCCCAGCGAACGGGGAATCTTTCTGAGCTACACCCGCAACTCCAAGATCATCCTTGGCAACCTCGGGAGGGTCGCCGTCCTCGGTGACCCTGCGCGGGCACGGCAGCTCGGACGGCAGGCACGCCATCCCTCCCATCGCCATATTTTCTCTACAATAGAAGGGGTTGTCACGCAGACAAGGATAACAATTCCCAAGGGTCATCCTCCCCTATGCCCCAACCTTCGGCAACCTCGGGAGGGTCATCGTCCTCGGTGACCGCAATTCGGGACGGCGAGGACGCCGTCCCTCCCATCCCGTGCGGACAACATTCGCGTCGTTTGGAATCCTCGAAACAGGACGATACCGATGTGGCGATCGATCCTTCGACAATGGGCGCAACAAACCGCGGCGGAGGCCTTTCAAGCTCGCGTGGAGGAAATGGCCCACGAGACCGCGCAGCCGGCCGCTGATAGCCCCCCACGGCCCATCGACGTCGGTATCGTCTTTGCTTTAGCATCCGAGAGTGGAGGTCTGGAGGACCGCCTGGAAGAAAAGATCTGGATCCGTGGTGAAGCCGGCCAGGTGGTTATTGGCCGTGCTGGGCAAAAGAACGTGGCCATCATTGTCACCGGTCCTGGGGCGAAGTCGGCCCACGTTGGAACGGAGGCCTTGATTCTCGGTCATCATCCCCGCTGGATTGTGGCCGCTGGGGTTTCCGGCTCTCTCAACGAACACGTTCGCCCAATGGAGCTAATCATTCCCAACCGAATCACCGACCTGACCGGCCGGGCCTTGCAGGTCGGTCTGACGCTTGACGCGGACCAAACGAAGGGCATCCATGTTGGTCCGCTGCTTTCCGTGCCAGAGCTTGTCCGTCACCCGCTCGAGCGCCGCAAGCTCGCGGAAGAGCACCACGCGGTGGCTGTCGATCTTGAGAGTTTTGCCGTGGCGGAGGTCTGCCGACGCTACCAGGTCCCCATGTGGGTGGTGAAGATCGTCACGGACGGCGTCGATGATCAACTTCCACCGGAGGTCAGCTACTTGATGAAGCCCCGCAAGTGGACTGAAAAGCTCGGGGCTGTCGCTGGGGCTTTGTGGAACCGACCGGGCAGCATTAGGGACCTTTGGCAACTCAACGAATTGGCACTCCGCGCCAGCGACCGACTCGCGGAGTTCCTCCTTTCAATGATTCGCTCCCTGCCATGATGTGAAATCGATGCCTTCAGTTCAGATCTCCCAAATTACCAAGGATTGGGCAATGGCTTCGCTGTCTTCTTACCGAGGTTTCCCGGAGCTCCCAAATCACTTAAAAAACCTATCCTCCTCAGCCGATATCTCTTGAAAGCAGATGGCGGTCTGAGGTTTCCAGCGGGCGGGTGTAACCAACGCGCCAAATCATAAAGGATATGTAAGCCAGCTGACTATTATAGGTACCAGGGCGCCGGGTGTTAGTTGCGCGGTGCGTTGGCACGCAAGTCGCGCGATGACGGCCATTTACAATAAAGTAGTGGCTGGGGGTAACCTGTTGTTGTGCTGTTGACAGTGAGTTAGCCCTTTGTCGTTTGTGTTGATGATTTAGAGGAGTTTTCGCGTCCGCTGTTAGTGGTGTCAACAACTTGGTCGGCTATTGACACGGGGTGTTAATGGCTGCGGATCAACTGCGGCGGGACGGGTGTGTCTCGTCCGCTGCGGAGCATATGGTCTGCGGTTCGCCGGGGATGAGCCGTTCTTCAATCATGAAGATGGCCTGCTGCATGCTGGGGTCGGACCGGCTAAGGGCCTCGATTTTACGGCAGCCATGCCCAACAGTGGTGTGATCTCTTCCCCCAAAGTAATGTCCAATCTGCTGGAGGCTGGCACCCGTCAAGCGTTGGGCCAGGTACATGGCCACGTTGCGGGCAAGGACCTCTGCACGGGAGCGCCCCGGCCCACGGAGATCTTTCAGGCGAATCCCGAAATACCGCGCAGTAGCCTTGGCTACCCGGTCGATAGAGGTTGCCGGACGGGGCGAGTATCGTCGCAGGAATGCCCGCGCGGCAGGATAGTCCACTGGTCCGCGACCGGCGGCCTGTCGCAGTTTTAAGGCAAATCCGAGGAGCTGGCGGGGCGAGCCGGCGAGCTCTTCCGCAAAGAGTTGGAGCGGAGCCGCGGTCACGGTGACGCCCTTCTGGCGAAACGCCATCTGGAGAATCGCCCTGCGGGCGTCCTCGCCGGGGGGCTGAAGGCGAGCTGTTAATCCCCCCTGGAGGATGGACCCAATGCGGGGGTTGAGATTCTCGCAGTGCCAAGGCGGGATACGACAGGCGACGGCCACGCATAGTGTGCCACGTTCAGCCGCCCGCAGGAGGGCGACAAACTCCTCTTGCGCCGCCGGGTAATCGCCGAGGAATTGGAGATCGTCGATGACGATGAAGTCCGCCTCTTCCCAATGGCGGCGGAATTGACGGGCTTTGCGGGAAACGAGGGCCTCGGCGAAGGCCTGCCCGAACTCGGCGGCTGTTGATGAAACAACGGAGCAGTGTGGCCAGATTTCCTTCCAAAGGCCGCAAAGAAGGCCCAACAGGTGCGTTTTACCCGTCCCCGTCGGACCGAAGAGTGTGAAGCAACTGGGTGGGTGGGGCTCAATCATCCTTTGGACAGCGGCAAGGGCTACCCAGTTCTCTTCGCCCGCAATAAACGATCCCGGCTCGACACGGCCGGCGGACCGGTCGAGACCAAGGCCGGGCAGAAAAACAACTCCAGGCACGAGTATCTGGGCGGCTCCAGTATCCACGGCGCGACAGCCCTTTTGGGTGAGGTGAATCAACCATCCTTCCACCCAGTGTAATTGGATTTATCATACCTGCTTCTCCATTGTTTGACGAGCGAAGATGGGAGGTTTTCCTGGGAAGACGCAGCGGGGGTGGACTCTACAGCCATTGGTGTGCCATTTGCTTGGTTTGACTTTCAGCCCAATAGGCCTGCCATTTTGCTCCGTAGCTCCCGCTACGGCAAGGCCACCCTATGGGTTTTGCTGAGATACTGAGCAATCACGGAAGCGAAAGCGCCTCGTTGAGACCGTGAATGTGTGCGCGTCGCCTACGGGGAAGCTTTGTTCAATCCATAGGTTTTAATGTGGGTGGTTTGTATTCCTGGGTGGTTGGCGTAGAATGGACGGGGTGAAAAAGACCGCGCAGGACCTCCTCAGGGTCTCAGGTGTCCATGCCGTGAACGCTCGACTTTCGGATCGAATCCGCCCGCCGGCTGTGGCGGGAACCTTTTATCCCGCCCAACGGGAGCGTCTCAGAGAAATGCTTGACCAGTTCCTGGCCGAGGCACCGGTCATTTGCGGACCCGACCGGACGATCCGCGCTATCATTGCACCCCACGCGGGATATCGCTATTCCGGTCCGGTGGCCGGTGTGGCCTATAAGCAGCTTGCTGGCCGGGATTATAACACGGTGGTCTTGCTCGGTCCGTCGCACTTTGCCCATTTTGAAGGCGGTGCCCTGCCAGACGTGGACGCCTTTGCGACTCCGCTTGGCGAAGTGGCGATCGCAAACAAGGCCAGGATCTTGGCGCAGAAGGAACCGTATGCCTTTGATCCTCCGGCCGTGGTTCAGGCCCCGCGGGGCTGGACGACCACGGGGACCTCAGCCTGCACACCACATACATTTGAGCACTCGCTTGAGGTGCAGCTTCCCTTTCTGCAAGTCATCTTGAAAGAGTTTGAGATCGTCCCGATCGTTTTCGGTCGGGTGAATGTCAACCAGGCTGCCGAGGCCGTGGCGAGTATTCTCGACGACCGGACGCTGATCGTCGTGAGTTCAGATCTCTCGCATTACCAGCCTTACCGTCGGGCGTGTAGTGTTGACCAGCGGACACTCCAAGCAATCATCCAAATGGATTTCGATTACCTCGAGGGTCTCCGTTACGAGCCAGAGTTGTGTCCTTGTGGCCATACGGGCATTCTTGTCTTGCTTCGGTTGGCGAGCCGTTTCCAATGGGAACCCATTCTGCTTGATTATCGGAACAGTGGCGACACATCGGGTGATCGCTCGGCCGTGGTGGGTTACGGAGCCGTCGCTTTTTGTGAGGGACGCGCGCGCTCTGTGGCCAAGGCAAATGAAGAAGAAGTGAAGGCCGAAGAAATCAACCCGGTGGCAAGTGGTGCGGTGTCGGCCAGTGGAGATACGGAAGAAGCTCCGAGCGAAGCTCGTTTGCCACAACTGACTGCCGAAGAACGCGAATTCTTGCTGAATTTGGCCTGGAAGACGATCCGCCGCTACGTCATCGATCGACGCTTACCGGAAGTCGAGCCGGAGTCGGTTCCACCTCGCTTACGGGAGCCATGGGCCTGTTTTGTGACACTCCGGCGGCGCGGGGCCCTGCGAGGTTGTATTGGGACCTTGACGGCCGAGCGGCCACTTTACCTAGCGGTGATGGAAAACGCTCGCAATGCCGCCCGTGATCCGCGTTTCCCTCCTTTGGAAGATTGGGAGTTGACCGATCTGACGGTAGAAATCAGTGTCTTATCAGAAAAACGCCCGTTGGACGCCCGTTCGCCCGAGGAAATCCTCCGAAAACTCCGACCGGGCATTGACGGGGTGATTTTGGAGAGGTTTGGTGCTCGGGCAACGTTCCTCCCCCAAGTGTGGGAAGATCTTCCCGATCCGGTGGAGTTCCTCCAGCGCTTATCCCAAAAGGCGGGCCTGCCTGCCGATGCTTGGCGCCAACCCGCGACACGAATTTTCACCTACGAGGTGGAGAAATTTGGCGATTAGGATCGCGGCGGGCGGCTCTTCCGGTGTTAGCTTTTCTGATTCCGTAAAATGTGCCGATTTTCGGGAGTTTTTCGAAAAGGTAACCGATAACAGTTTGCGAAGAGAATGCGACTCGGATTCTTCGGGAATGCTGCCGAAAGGATGGTTTTTGTCCCACAGGTCAGCACAAGCTCCCGTTTTGTCTTAGGAATACCGGCGAGGTACCGACCATGCGCTTGTGGATGCCCGGCGTGGTTGTGTTAAGCGTAATCCTCATCGGCGGATGTTGCGCGCCATGTCATCGTTTGGGTATGCATCATTACGCCGCCCCGGGGGCTGTTTATGGCGAGGAGCCCGGTGTCGTCGCGTACCATGCTGGGCCATTGGCATGGTTATGGCGCCTGCTCGGCGTTGGACGGGGCTATCCCTGCGACGATTGTGGTCCCCGCTACTGGGGCGATTGGGGTGGTGACCGTGCCGGGTGCGAACCGTGCGACGACTATGGGTCGTGGACAGGCATGCCGCCCGTTGAATATCGTGGTGCCGCTGGGACCTACTCGAGTTCCGGCGACAAGCGAGGCGGCTGTCCGGAGTGTCAGTCGTCAAGCTCGTCGGGCAGTACTGTCAGCCAAATTAACCCGCGGACGGGAGGCACAAGTGTAGCCGTTCAGTCTACGAAAGAGTCGAGCACTCGGTGATAAGCCGATAGGCACCGAGGGCGGTGTGCCGCGGGCCAACCACGTCATCAGACGGTTGCGAGAGAGGCCGTTAGGAGAGGAGGTGCGCTTGTCTGGATAAGCGAGTGAGGCTCAAGACGATCCGGGGGAATCGTATTCCAGAAAGGGGCGCCGATTTCTTCGATGGCCCGCCAGCGGCGAAGGAAGGCGGCGACAACGTCCGGATCAAACTGCGTTCCCGATCCACGTTCGATGGTCGCGCGTGCCACGTCTGGGGGCCAGGCCCTCTTGTACACCCGGGGCGATGTGAGTGCGTCGAAAACGTCGGCCACGCTCACAATGCGGGCGGCAAGCGGAATGTCATTACCGGCCAAACCGTCGGGGTAGCCTTTCCCGTCATAGCGCTCGTGGTGGGAGCGCGCGATGTCGGCAGCAATTTCCAGGAAAGACCCTGCCTTGGATTTGTTGCACGCTGCCATGAGAGCCTCGTATCCGATGATCGTATGTCGCTGCATGATGACCGATTCTTCGGGAGAGAGTCGGCCGGGTTTCAGAAGAATAACATCGGGAATTCCGACCTTTCCGATGTCGTGAAGCGGGGCAGAACGGAGTACCTCCTGAGGAAAGTTTTCGGATTCTGAGTCGCCGTGTGGGCGGCTGGCAATATATTCTTCGGCGATAAGTCGTGAATACCAACGCATCCGCTCCAGGTGTTCACCCGTTTCGGGATCGCGTGATTCAGCCAATTTAGCTAGAGAAAAGATTAACAGGTCGCGGGTCTCCAGGATCTCAGCGGTTCGCTGCGAAACGAGCGCCTCAAGATTGTCGGTGAACCTGTGGAGTTGCATGTTCAAGTCCCAGACCCGCTCGACCATTTTCTTCAAGCGGAGATGAACGCCGATCTTTGCAAGTAATTCTTCGTGGTCAAACGGTTTGACGATGTAATCATCCGCCCCAGCCGCGTAACCCTCGAGACGTTCCTGCGTGGAACTTTTACCGCTCACGAGAATAACCTGGGTGAAGGGTCCCAACGGCCCTGATTTGATTTGCCGGCAAGTCTCGTAACCGTTTAGACCGGGCATCATGATATCGAGAAGAACGACATCTGGCGCTGCCTGCGGCAAGATTCGTAAAGCCTGCTCACCATTTGGTACCGTCAGAACGTAATACTCGTCTGAAAGAAAAGCTCCAAGAGAATCTCTCTGTTGACTTCGCAGTCATCAACAACCAGGATGGTTGGCTTTTGTGAGTCCATGTTCTTCCCCCATTGAGGATTCACCTGGCCACGATGAGTTGTGGCAGTTCCTGGTCGGACCGTTCTCCTAAAGTGGCGGCTGCCTTCGGCCTAGCACGATGAATCTGTGCATAAAAAGCATAGGTTGGCGGCATTAATCGCGCGCGTACCCGTAATGGTGACCAGACCAGGAAAAGGGCAAGACCGACAGCACCGGCCCATCACAGCCGATAGAATCGCTACAATCGGCACGCACAGCCATCTGCGGACGGGAAAAACCGGCAATTATGTGCTGAACAGTCGACGAGCTTCTGCCGCTGCGGAAGGCTTCTCATCCGGTGCCGCCGCACCTAAACCGATCGGAAAACCTGTCAGAAATTCTGCAACCTGGAATTGAGCTATATTCATTGGGATTGTCAATCGGGTCTTTTAGCCCGGCGAAGAACATTCCGAAGTAAGTGTTTGCTTGCGATACACGTGACATTAACAATCGAAGGCGGCGGCGATGAGTGGTTCGCAACGTGTCATTCATCAATACTGGTCGGTGCGTGAGTTATTCTATCACGTGCTGGACGGGGCCGTCATCGTCGGGGCCCTTTGGTGCGCTCGGCTAACCCTCGGCGGCTTCCGGGAAGAGGACCTCCTTGCTGCCTTGCTGGCAGTCATCGTGTTTCATGTGGTGGCCGAGATCACCGGGCTGTACCGCAATTGGCGGGGCGTTTCCTTGGAAAGGGAGTTGCTTTGTGCCGCCATCACATGGTTCTTCACGTTGCCGGCGCTCGTCACTTTGGGATACTTTGTCGATCATGGGCGTATCGTTTCCCGCGAGACCGTGCTCGTTTGGGCCGGCATGGGCTTTCTGCTGTTACTCGTATCGCGAAGCGCCGTCCGGTGGGTCCTCAACAGGCTTCGGGCCAGCGGATACAACACCCATTATTATGCGGTTGTCGGCATCAACGAGTTGGCCTTTCGCCTGGTGGAATCCCTGGAGAACTCACCCGATTTGGGCTTGAAGCTCTACGGATTCTATGACGACCGACCGGAGTCGCGGACGGGGCCTGTCCCCGAGGAAATCGGCCAGAAACTGGGCAACATCGAGGAGCTCGTTGAGCACGCCCGGCAGCGACGCGTTGATATGATCTACATTACTTTTCCCATGCGGGCGGAAGATCGCATCCGGAAGATTCTGGCCCAACTGTCCGACACCACGGCGTCCGTCTATATCGTGCCCGATTTCTTTGTGTTTCAATTGCTCCATTCTCGCTGGACCAACATTGGGGGGCTGCCCGTCGTCAGCATCTACGAAAACCCATTCTACGGCATTGACGGCTTTGTGAAGCGGGCTATGGACGTGGTCTTGGCGAGCATTTTCCTCGTGTTGCTGTCGCCCCTCATGGTGGCGATCGCCATTGCCATCAAGTTAACATCGCCTGGGCCTGTATTCTTCCGTCAACGGCGTTATGGGCTGGATGGGCGAGAAATCCGTGTATGGAAGTTCCGCACCATGACGGTGTGCGAAGACGGACAGCAAGTGACGCAAGCCCGAAGGGGTGACCCACGGGTCACGAGAATCGGTGCCTTTCTCCGTCGTACCTCGCTCGATGAGCTGCCGCAATTATTCAACGTGCTGAAGGGAGATATGTCGCTTGTGGGACCGAGACCTCACGCCACGGCGCACAACGAGGAGTACCGCCGACTGATCGACGGGTACATGCTGCGGCATAAAGTCAGGCCCGGCATGACAGGTCTCGCCCAGGTCCACGGGTGCCGGGGGGAGACCGAAACCGTGGACAAAATGGCGAAGCGCGTGGAATGGGACCTCCAGTACATTCGCGAATGGTCTTTGTGGATGGATATCAAGATTCTCCTGCAAACGTTTTGGGTCGTCTTGAGAGGTCAGAATGCTTACTGATCGGTTCGTCGTTTTCAGAAAAGGGCCACGCCGCAATGAGTGACGCGATTTCGTCCCTCGCCTGTTTTCCATCGTTTCAGACCGATGCCGGTAACCTCTTCACGGTTTCGCCGATAGCCGACCCGGTGGTGGTACCCATTTGTCCCGAAGAACCGCGGACGACGACGGCCCGCGTGATCCATGTCATCAATGGGGAGCACTATTCCGGGGCCGAGCGGGTTCAAGATGGTTTGGCCCTCGTCCTGCCACAGTACGGCTTCGACGTCCAGTTCGTCTGCCTGAAGCCGGGCCGATTTGCCAAGTGCCGCCGGGCACAAGGGGCTCCGGTGGAGAACCTTCCCATGCGTTCGCGCTGGGATGTTGCCGTTGCTTCGCAGATTGCCGCGTTGGCAGAGAAGACCTCGGCGGTGCTTCTCCATGCCCATACGCCGCGGTCCGCGATGATTACGGCGCTCGCTGCGCGAAAGTGTCGCCTCCCTTGGCTCTACCACGCTCATAGTCCCACGCTTCGGGATTCAGGCAACTGGGTTAAGAACTTTGCGGTTGCGATGATGGAATGGTGGGCGGTCCGCCAAGCAGACCACATCATTGCGGTGGCGGACAGCCTCAAGCGATATTGGCAGAGGTGGGGTATCTCGGCGGACCGGGTGAGTGTCGTCCACAATGGTGTGCCATCCTGGCCGACCCTTCCCAAACGGCCCCATCCGGGCGGAACGTGGACAATCGGAACGGTGGCCCTCTTCCGACCGCGGAAAGGAATCGAGATCCTTTTGCGTTCGCTGCACCAGCTTCGCCGTGAGAAGATCCCGGTGCGCCTCTTGGCCGTTGGGCCGTTCGAAACTAGAAAATACGAGTATCACGTGAAAAGCCTGGCGGCCCGCTTGGGCCTGGAAGATGTGGTCTCCTGGGTGGGCTTCACGCCGCATGTGGATACCTTGCTGGCGAAGATGGACCTGTTTGTCCTTCCCAGCCTCTTTGGCGAGGGCCTCCCGATGGTCATTCTCGAGGCGATGGCCCTGGGCGTCCCTGTCGTGGCAAGCCGGGTGGAGGGTGTTCCGGAGGTCATCCGCGATGGCCAAGACGGGCTTTGTGTGACGCCTGGTTCCGTGTTGGCCTTGACGCACGCCTTGCGAACGGTCATCTCTGGGCAAGTCAGTTGGCAATCGTTGCGCGAACAGGCCTATCGGCGGCAACGACAATGCTTTTCTTTGGAGAGCATGGGACGCGCTACGGCGGACGTTTATCGCCACATCTTGCGGCATTGGACAACCCGCTCATAAGAGCCTATCCCAAAATTTCCTCTCCCTTTGGGAGAGGGTTAGGGTGAGGGCAAGCGATCGTCGGAGTCGATCGAGAAAACCAGCAGCGATTCGAGCCACCCTCACCCCCGGCCTCTCTCCCGGCGAACGGGCGAGGGGAGGTTTTGGGATACGCTCTAAGTCTTCGAGAAACGCCGTTCACTCCGGCCAAAACACGATCTGCGGGGCCAACAGATCGTCCTCCGTGGGACTGCGAATGGCGACCTGAAACGCCGGCCGCAGCGCACCGGCGGCCCAAAGGCCATCTTTTCGCAATGCGATAAAAGCCGCCTGCTGCTTGGGCAAGGGGTGACAAACGTCGGCAATTCGCTGAAGGGCAGTCCTGATGGCGTCCTTGGGCAGCTTTCCTTGGCGCATTTCCTCCACGATAAGGAATGTCCCGCAGACCCGCATGATCAGTTCGCCGTGACCGGTTCCCACGGCGGCGCCGACGTCCGGATCCACATAAAGCCCGTGCCCGATGATGGGCGAGTCGCCCACCCGACCCGGCAGTTTGAAGGCCAAGCCACTGGTGGAGCACCCCCCGGCCAGGTTCCCCGCCGCGTCCTGTGCCAAGACACCGATGGTGTCGTGATTGCTACGTGAATCTGCGGTGGTTGAGGCAACGCTTGCCTCGGCGGCGGTTTGTCCCTGGCGATTCTGTCGCCCCTTCCATTCCTCCCAGGCACGCCTTGCCCGATCGGTCAGCAAATCTCGACGCGTGAACCCCTCCGCGGCGGCGAATTCTTCCGCCTTAGGGCCGACGAGGAGGACGTGCGAGGTCTTTTCCATGACACGTCGGGCCACGGAGATCGCCGGAATGAACCCCCGCAGACAGGCGACCGCCCCACAGCGAGAAGGGGCCACCATGATGAGAGCGTCTAAGGTCACCTCGCCCGACGCATCCGGGAAGCCGCCGTAACCGACGCTGGTCACTTCTGGGTCTTCCTCAACCGCCGCGCAGGCCCTTTCTACGGCATCCAGGGCAGAGCCACCGTTTTCCAAGATGGGCCAGCCCGTCACGTTGGCGATCCGACCAAAATGCCATGTACTGAGAATCAAGGCCGACATTGTCACCTCGCACAGAAGGATGGTTTCAGATGATTATGCTATTTTGACGCAGAACGCGGTAGTGACCAACACTACGTCCAGACGCCAGCAGGGGGCTTTTCGCGATCATTTTGGCGGCAGTGTCCAACGACGATTCGTAGCGATTCTGCTGGGCCATGCGCTGCGGTAGCCGTGGCGCACTTGTGCGGGCCGAAGGTTGGGGCTTTTGCCGGATTACGGGCTTGGGGAAAATTGACAAACTGAATATTTTGCGCAAACTTATGTTAGCGACTACCCTCTCACTCTTGAGCGTTGGTCGCAAGTGGCGCCGCAGTTGCGGGGTGTGTGCCAGGATCTTTTCTGGAGACAACCATGATGAATCCTTTCTGGAAAAACGACGAGCAGCTCTTTGCGGTGTTTCGGCAAGAGCTTTCCACGGCCATCGTGGGCGAGGTGCTCGACCAGATGGGCCTCAACGCGCAGTTTTTGCCGGGCTGTATTCGGCCGCTCGATCCGCGGATGGTGGTGGTCGGTCGGGCGATGCCGGTCCTCTTTGCCGACTGTTTTGAGACGTTTTCGCCCAGCGGCTTGAATCCCGTTTTTGCTAAACCCTTTGGCTTGATGCTGGAGGCCCTGGATGATTTGCGTCCCATGGAGGTGTTTGTAGCAACCGGTGGCCGAAGCGAACTGGCCATGTGGAGTGAATTGATGACGGTGCGGGCCGTCCGACTGGGCGCGGCCGGGGCCTTAGTCGATGGGTGCGTCCGGGATACGAATGCCCTCAGCCGTTTTTCCTTCCCCATCTTTTCTCGTGGTGCCTTTGCCCAGGACCAGCGGACACGTGGAAAAGTCGTTGACTTTCGCGTGGCCGTGCAAATCGGCAATGTGCGGGTACGGCCGGGTGATATCATCTTTGGCGATCACGAAGGGGTGTGTATCCTCCCGCAAGGTTCGGAGGGTGACGTGGTTGAGGCGGCATTGCAGCGACTACAAAAGCGAGCGGAGGCCCGCCGCGAACTCGAATCTGGTTCCACCGCTGTGGAAGTTTTCGCCAAACACAATATGATATAGGGCGAATGACGGAGGCGTGATCCTGCGCAGGAGGCGGTCGGGCATTGCCCGAGATGATCGCCGCATCCAACCCTCTGTGGAGGCTGGATCGTCATACCAAAGGATTGTGTGTCCGGATGATTGTCACGGAAGAAAGGGATCGTATTCGCGGAAAGGCCTTGAAGGCCGGGGGGACGATCATGCTCACTGTACTGTTTGTCCTGCTGGGTACCGTCACGGTTAGTGAACCTGCCAACGAGTGGGTGGTTTTGCCGGGTCATTCGCAGCTTGCCGACCCCCAATCCATGATGACGACGTATCTGCTGGGGAAAATTGCCGAGGCAGAAAAGCGGTGGCGGGAGGCCTACGAAAAACGCACAAATCTGGAAGAGATCAAAGCGCATCAGGCCTTCTTAAAGGAGGAGTTCCTGCGGAGAATTGGTGGCCTGCCGGAGCGAACACCGCTCAATTCTCAAATTGTTGGCCGACTTGAGCGCCGCGGTTACCGAGTGGAAAAAGTGATCTTCGAAAGCCAACCGAAGCATTTTGTGACGGCGGCGCTCTTTTTGCCGGATCCCAACAAGTTCAAACCACCGTATGCAGCCGTTTTGGTTCCGTGTGGGCATTCCAACGAAGCCAAGGCCTATCGCAACTACGCGGGTTTCGGGGCCTTGTGCGCGTTTAATGGGCTGGCAGCATTGGTCTTTGATCCCATCGACCAGGGAGAACGTCATCAGTGGCGCGATCCTGATGGAAAGTTCACCCTATGGGGAACAGCCGGACATAATATGATCGGCGTCGGTTCCATTCTTTTGGGCCGCAACACCGCACGCTACGAAATCTGGGATGGCATGCGTGCCATCGACTATCTGCAATCGCGGCCCGATATCGATCCAGACAAGATCGGTTGCTCGGGAATTAGTGGCGGCGGGACGCAGACGGCCTACCTCATGGCACTTGATCCCCGCATCAAAGCGGCTGCCCCGGGCTGCTACATTTGCAGTCTCTATGGTCGACTGATCAAGACCAACGGACCTCAAGACGCGGAGCAGAATATCTACGGACAATTGGCCCTGGGGATGGATCATGCCGACTACTGCATGATGCGGGCACCGGCCCCGACCCTTCTTTTGACGGCGACTAGAGACTACTTCGACATCGAAGATGCCTGGATGTCCTTCCGCATGGCGAAGCGGCTTTATGGTCGCCTGGGGTATCCGGAACGAATGGAACTTGCCGAGACAGACGAGAAGCACGGCTTCAGCATTCAACTGCGTGAGGCCTCTGTGCGGTGGATGCTCCGTTGGCTGGCGGGGCGAGATGAGGCGGTCTTTGAACCTTCCGATCTGGATGTCCCAACGCCGGCGGAGCTCCAATGCACGCCACAAGGCGAGGTCATGCTCCTAGAAGGGGCCCGCTCGGTTTACGATCTCAACCGTGATTACGCCAAAGAGTTGGCGGTGCGACGTCAGAAACTGTGGCAAAGCACGCCGCAGGAAGAATTGATCAACAAGGTTGCCCAGATTGTGGGCTTGCGGCGACTGGCCGAGTTACCCCAGCCGGAGGTCGTGGCTTGTGGAACAGTTCGCACCGAAGTTTGCGACGTGGAAAAGCTCATTTTTCGTCCTGAACCGGGGATTGAATTGCCCGCCCTCTGTTTCAAGCCGCGCGATCGAAAGCCATCCGCGGGCGTCATCTACATCCACGAGGATGGCAAGGCAGCCGACGCCGGTCCGGGAGGGCCCATCGAAAAGCTCGTTCGGGATGGCAAACTCGTCCTGGCGGTCGATCTTCGTGGATTGGGCGAGACGCAGCGGACGGGCCAAACCTATTTCCGCCCACAATATCACGGCCCCGATGGCCAGGATTTTTATCTCGCTTATCACCTGGAAAAGTCCTATGTGGGCATGCGGGCGGAAGATCTGCTAGTCGTGGCACGCTGGGTTAAACAGGAGCGGTTACCCGCCGATGTTCCCTTGGAAGTGGTGTCGGTCGGCTATTTGAATAGCGTGGCACTGCATGCGGCGGTAAGAGAGCTGGGGCTTTTCAGCCATCTCACGCTAGTACGACCGATGATGTCTTGGCACAATGTGGTCGAGCTGGGCTTTAGTAAAAATCGCTTGGTAAATACGGTTCACGGGGCACTAGAGGTTTACGATTTGCCCGATCTGGTTCGGGTTCTCGGCGATCGGGTGACGATCATCGATCCACTCGACGCCATGGGTGAACCCTGGAAGGAGTCGTGATCCAGCCCGGGACCTATTAGCCGCTGGGCGCATGGAGAGCGCCGCGGGACGCGTGATCCACAACGGGATGCCGCGGGTGCCTATTTGCGTGATCTAGCTAAAGAAGGACGGGCCAAGTCAGTTTTTGGGACACTGTTGACCCGGGAAGTGGGGGAGCCTAGATTTAGGTTAAGGCAGTATTCCGAGGCTTTGTGGGCCGTACCGGCTGCGTTCATAATGTCCCCGCGAACAGGATGACCTGGACGTATTTCAAACGTTATCGTATGGAGATCGCTCTCCAGCAGCGAGAGTTGGTGGAGCCGCCGGCCCCGCCCGGCTATTCGTTTCTGCCTTGGCGCGAAGACCTTCTCGACATCCATGCCCGGGTCAAGCATTTGAGTTTTCGCGGGGAGATCGACGCGCAAATTTTTCCCTGCTTTCTTGATGAGAACAGTTGTCGTCGGCTGATGCTGGCGATTGTCCGCAAACCGGGTTTTTTGCCCCAGGCCACTTGGTTGGCCGTCTTTTCGTACCAAGTTGAGGGGAAGATTTACCAGGAGTATTGCGGCACGATTCAGGGAATCTACGATGCCGAAACGAGGATGGGGTCGATTCAAAATGTGGGCGTGATTCCCGGCCACCGAGACCGCGGCATTGGGCAGGGGTTGCTGTATCGCTGCTTGCGGGGGTTTCAGCAGGCGGGGGCTGACCGTGTTTCGCTGGAGGTCACGGCGGAAAACGAAGGTGCCATCCGCCTTTATCGACGGGTCGGTTTCGAGATCATGCGGACCGTCTATAAGGTGGCCGAACTCCCCAGCGCCAGGTAAAATTGTTTCGTCTTCATCCGAAGGGTGCCGAAGCACTGTGATGCCATCTTCGTAAAAGGAGCTATATCATGCGCTACACCCGACGCACGTTTTTGGCCGAAGCGACGGCAACGGGAACTGGTCTTGTGCTGGGAATCTCGGCGGTATCGTCGGGGCCCCAAGGGGTGGCGGCCCAGGCTTCGCGGGATCCGACGGCCATCGTCCCCCTGGGAAAACACCTCAAGGCCAGCCGGATCGGTATTGGCTTTGGCATGCGGGGATACAATCGGCAGTCGAATCTCTCGCGGCGAGGGCTTGACCATGCCGAACGGGTCGTTCGCTACGCCTACGATGTGGGTATCCGCTTTTTCGACAACGCCGACCTGTACGGCAGCCACGAATACGTGGCGAAGGCCCTCCGTGGGAAGCCGCGAGACAGCTACGTCCTGAGCACGAAGGTCTGGTTTCATCCCACGGGCTTGCCCGAAAAAGAACGCCCCGATGCCGATGTCGCGGTGAAGCGCTTTCTCAAAGAGCTCGAAACCGATTACATCGACCTAGTGCAAATCCACTGCATGATGAACGGCGAATGGACTCAGACGATGCGGCGGCAGATGGACCTCTTGGAGGAACTTAAGGAAAAGGGTCTGATCAAAGCCCACGGGGTTTCCTGCCATGCCGTTTCGGCCTTGGAGGCGGCGGCTCAGTCCGATTGGGTCGATGTTGTCCATGCCCGCATCAATCACCTGGGCACCAAGATGGACGACAAACCCGAGGTCGTTGTGCCCGTTCTGAAAAGAATTCACGATGCCGGCAAAGGTGTTGTGGGGATGAAGATTATTGGAGAGGGCGCTTTTCGCAACGACCCTGAATTGCGGGACCGATCGATCGAATTCGCACTCCGCAGCGGCTGTGTCGATGTGATGATCGTGGGGTTTGAAATCCCAGAAGAAATTGACGATTTCAAGCAACGAGTGGCGGCAGCCCTCGATCGCTTGGCGGAAGTCGCCTGATGGATTGGATCTCTGAGCGCGATCCAGCGCCGGGGTGTCAATCATTAACCCGGACTCAGCCCGTGAATCGTTTCACGATCAGGCTGATATTCTGGCCCCCGAATCCAAAGCTGTTGCTTAGGGCCACGTCGCACTTGGCCTCGCGGGCAACGTTGGGGACGTAGTCGAGGTCGCATTCCGGATCGGGGACCTCGTAATTGATGGTCGGCGGTAGGACGCGATCCCGGATGGCCAACAGGCAAATGATCAGCTCGGTGGCCCCCGCTGCGGCAATGAGGTGCCCCATCATGCTCTTGGTGCTGGAGACCGGGAGCTTGTAGGCGTAATCGCCAAAGACTTTCTTTATGGCGAGCGTCTCGACCTTATCGTTGACCACCGTGCTCGTTCCGTGGGCGTTGATATAGTCGATGTCCTCGGGATTGAGGCCCGCATCCCGCAGGGCCATTTGCATGCAACTGATAGCACCGCGGCCTTCGGGGTGGGTATCGGTGATGCGGTAGGCATCGGCGGTCGTGCCGTAGCCGACGATCTCACCGTAAATCTTGGCCCCACGGCGTTTGGCGTGTTCCAGCTCTTCGAGGATGAGCATTCCAGCCCCTTCACCAAGAACGAATCCGTCCCGATTGCGATCGAAGGGGCGCGAGGCCTTTTGCGGGGGATCGTTTTGGGTACTCAAGGCGGTGAGCAGGCAAAATCCCGTGACCCCGAAGGGGTGAATCATGGTATGCGTTCCACCCGAAAGCATGATGTCGGCCTCTCCCCGACGAATGATTTCCACCGCCTCGCCGATGGCTTGGCTAGATGCCGCACAGGCCGTGAGGCAATTAATGTTGGGGCCTTGCGCATTGAACAGGGCGGCCAAGTGTCCCGCCGGCATATTGGGTTCCTGCTCTAGTTCCACGATGGGGTGGAGGATCTCCAGGCCCTTTTTTGTGAACTTGACGAGGTCCAATTCGCCGTCAACCAAAGCGGCCACCATCATTTGGGTAAAGCGGTCGAAATCCTGCTGGCCTTCGCCGCTACCTGTGTAAATGCCAAACCGCGTGGGATCGATCTTCGATTCCTCAAGCCCGGAATCTTGCCAGGCCTTTTTGGCGGCGCCGATGGCGAAATGGGTATGGCGTCCCTGGAACTTCCAGTCCTCAGGGTTTTCCCCGACATCCGAAAGGTCCCAGTTTTTCACTTCGGCGGCGATCTTCGTGGGAAAATGGCTGGCATCGAAGAGGGTGATGTAGTCGATCCCCGACTCACCGTTGAGCAGACGACGCCAAACCGTCTCCAGGTCGGCGCCCAACGGTGTGACCATACCCATTCCCGTAACAACAACCCGACGTCTCATCTGATATCATACTCCGTAAGGATAGGACACTTGAGTGTCTTTTGCCTCGATCGCAAATGTGTGGTGGCATCCCTACGATGGATAGGCAGGCCGTCTTGGCCGAGCCGCATCGTCTGGCCCATGCGATTCACCCCACAGAATGCTATGGGGCATCTCGGTCATCGGGCGGTTCCACGAGGGGGGAACCGTCGGCTGCCCGCCCCACTTCGTACGCCCGCAAAATCCGCATCATATGGGTGAGTGTCCCTGGTCGGAACAACTGCCGACCTGCGAACTCGTCACCCAAATGGGCGAACACCAATTCCAGCTCTGCCTGAAGTTTATCTCCGAGGTGGCTGGTGGCGTGGACGGCCGCCCCATGGGGGTGGATCGCGTCAATGGTGGCGGTGTAGATCAACGTGTCTCCCGGTTTGGCCTCGTGATAAAAGACGGCCCGGGGGACTTTGGCCAAGACCACCTTCATCTTGAATTGATTGTATTCCCCCACCAAAAGACCCGCCGTTTGGGCGACGCCTTCGATGATCAAACTGGGGGGCATGATGGGGTAGCCTGGAAAATGGTCGTGGAGGTGTTCCTCGGCCAAGGAGACGTTTTTCACAGCCTTGGCGTAACGACCACTTTCAAACTCGATAAATCGATCGATCCAATACCAGCGCATACGTTTTGGCTTTTCCTATCAGCGGCAAAGCAAGCGACCCGGCAGCATCCCGCCCAGTCGCCCGCAGCCTGGATGCCCCCCGGCGGGTCGCCAATCAGCCGCCTTGCTGTTGCAGCTTAAGCTCGACAAAGCGGCACATATCGGCCACCGTGAGCAGGTTCGCGAAGTCCTGAACCAACGGATTTCGGGCGAACTGATCAAGCTCCGCGAAGGGCATACGCTTGCGAAGTTCCTCCAGACCGGCCTCGGTGAATTTGCCGTCCTTCACAAATTGCGGATTGGTCAAAATGTCCTCAGGGAATAACTCACCCCGCGGAATTTTGATGTTGAAGGCCTTTTCCAATTTGAAGACGATGTCAAGGAAATCGATGGATTCTGCGCCGAGATCCCCCACAAGAGTGGCATCAGGGCGTACTTCTTCCTCGTCCACCGCCAAGGCGTCCATGAGGACTTCCCGTACCTTTTGGTAAATCTCCTCCTTTGTCAGCATTTGGAGTCTCCCTTTGACCAGTCCGAAGTCGCAAATTGGAAAACGTTTCCCGATAATCGTTTCATTTAGCCGAAATTTGTCGTTTTGCCTAGTCTAGGTAGTCCCCTTTCTGGGGAAGAATTGTTAATACCCCCCCAAGCTCAGTCCACCGTCCACACGGATCACCTGGCCGGTGATATACGACGCATCATCGCTGGCGAGGAAGGCCACGAGTTTGGCGACTTCCTCGGGCGTGCCGATGCGCCGCATAGGGATAATCTCCTTGATTTTGTTTCCCGCCAAACCGCGGACGGCTTCGCTCATATCGGTGTCGATCATGCCCGGGGCCACGGCATTGACGCGGACGTTCCGCGGGGCCAACTCCTTAGCCAATGCCCGCGTGAAACCATTGATGCCACCCTTACTGGCGGCGTAATTGACCTGTCCTCGTGAAGAAAACTCGGCCGCGGTGCTGGAGAGGTTGACAATACTCCCGCTCCGCTGGGACAACATAAACTGGGCCACCGCTCGACAGCAGTTGAACGTCCCCGTCAGGTTGACCGCCAAAACCTCGTTCCACTGTTCGGCCGTCATAGTTCCCAGCAGGCCGTCTCGAACGATTCCCGCCGAGTTGACGAGAATGTCGATCTTTCCGCATTGGTTGACGATACGTTCTGCCAATTGTTGAATGCGTTCAAAGTCTCGCACGTCGGCTTGCTCTGGATGGACGGTCGCCCCTTGGTCGGCTAACTCGCCGGCCAAACCGGCTGCCGCTAGTTGGTTGCTCTGGTAGATGAACCAGACCTCAGCCCCGCCCTTGGCCAATTCTGCAACACATGCCCGACCGATCCCCCGGCTTCCACCGGTGACAAGGGCGACTTTTCCTGCGAATCGTTGTGTCATGTTGGCACATCCTATCGATTTGATGACGCCATTTTCAACTGGTGATTTGTTCCCTCAGTGGGAAGAACCCATCACTTTGTGTCAATACAAGATACAAACTGTATCGCACATCATTTGCGGGACAAACAGGTTGGGATGATCCAAAGGGTCACTCTGCCGGGGTTATCTGGACCGTTGTGCCTTGAGAAACCACGCTTTGCGTCTCTTGCCGCTGCGGGACACCGGCCGTTCCCACGAGGTTTTGAAAATCGGGTGCAATGATCTGGAATAATTTTTTCAAATCCCGCTTGATAGATTCGTCCAGCGACCGACACGTCGGGTCACGGTCGGCCAGGTTGTAACGCTCCATGACAATTCGGGCATTAACGCTATGTCGGCCGTTAAGTCGGCCTTCTGCCTTAAGCTCCGTGAACCGTTCGTCTTGGCTGACCACCTCGACCTTCACGTGGAGAATCTCGCCCGGCTCAATAAACTGCCCAAAACGGACCCGTTTGGCCTCCTTCAAAATGACAATGCTATGCTGAAAATCCTCGCTCACGCGGATCAGCCAGGCCGCGGCCTGCGTGATCGCCTCGAGGATGAGCACGCCGGGGAGGACGGGAAAATCGGGAAAGTGGTCGGCGAGATACTCTTCCGCCAGAGAGAGGGCCTTGACAGCGGAAAGTGCCCGCCCCGGTTGCAACTCGACGATCCGGTCAATCAGGGAAAAACGCATAATACTTCAATGTCATCGCTTAAAGGCAGTATGCCCGGCGACGGAAAGCCAAGCTATGGGGAATAAAGAATTTACCACCTATGTTAATCCGTTGAGTATAAAAAGAAACCGTTTCCATCACAACACGGCTTTTCCCGAGGTTTGGGAAAAATCCCCCGTAGGGGCAGGCCCCTGTGCCTGCCCCAGCAGCGCAGAGGCAATTCGGTCGCCGGGGACGGCGACCCTCCCCGTTGAAACCCCATAGGGGCAGGCCCCTGTGCCTGCCCCAATTACCCGCCCCGTGCCTGCCCTATTCCACATCCCGTGCCCGCCCTAATTACCTGCCCCGATGGCCAAAAACCAACGCGATCCCGGCGTATAGTGTTTGTCTCGGGTTTTATGTAAACGTGGATTAGACGCGAACTTCCTTCCAGCCGCCTTGCCAAAATCGCCACGCGGTCAGGATCGCGCGGACGTAGAGGTCCGTCACCATGGCGTACCATGCGCCGAGAACGCCGAGCCCCAAGCCCGGTAAGGGGTCGTTAACCCAGGGGATGGGCACGCTCGAGAGGGCGAGCCAATATGCCACCGGGATGCGGACCCCGAGGAAGCCGACCAGCGTAAAGACCAACGGCCAACTTGTGTCGCCCGCCCCGCGGAGGGCCCCCGTGAGGATCATCACCAAGGCCAGCGGCGGGATACCAAAGGCAATGGTTCGCAACAAAGGAGCGGCCAGATAGGCCACGTCGTGGTGGTGCGATCCCAACATCAAGCTGGCCAGAGGGAAAGCCCCGATATAGAAGACGACTCCTCCAAGCCCCATGACCAGCCCTCCCAACAAACAGGCCACCAGCACGCTCCGTGTGGCCTTGCCCGGTTGTTTCGCCCCGAGATACTGCCCGGCCATGGTGGCGGCGGCGACTTGAAAGGCAGCACCTGGCAAAAAGGCGAGCGATTCAATGCGGATGGCCACTCCGTGGGCGGCGGCTGCTCGATCTCCTAAGACATTGACGATCGAGACAAACCACAGTTGACAGAGAATCAAGGCGAACGAATCCAGTCCACCAGGTATGCCCACCCGCAAGAGCCGGTAGATCAAATGGCCTTCCGGACGAAACATTCGCCATCGCAGACGGAGGCCGATCATTCCACTGCCAAGGATCGTGAGCGTGCCGATGGCCCCCACCAGGTAACCGCAGGCCGTGCCCAGGGCAATGCCATCCCAGCCCAATTGGGGAAGCGGGCCCCAGCCTAGGCAACATGCCCAACTTACGGCGATGTTAACGATGTTGACGATGGCCATGATGCACAGGCCATGGACCATGGCCCCGGCCCCGCGCAACGCGGCGATCCCCACAGCGATAACCATAATGCAAGGGGTCATGGGGACGATGATGTTCCAGTAGCGAACGGCTGCGGCTGCCGACTCTCCGCGGAGTTTAAGAAGTGCCACCAAATCCGGCCCAAAGGTGAGGGCCGCGATGGCCCCTGGGACGGAAATGAGCAATCCGAGGATTAACGACTGGTGAAGAAAACGGTCGGCCATGGTAAAGCGGCGGGCGCCCACATAGCGAGCCACCAGGGCGGATGTCCCAATCGCCACCACGCTGAAGAGTCCATACAAAAGCCACAAGGTGTAAGCCATCAAATTGACGGCGGCCAGGTGGGATTCCCCAAGATAATGCCCTGTCAAAATCGTGTCGGAGAAACCCACAGCCATGGCCAGGGCCTGCTCGCCAAGGACAGGCCAAGCCAGGCGAAGAAGCGGGCGATAAACCCCGGGTTCGTCAATCCAATCGTTGATAGGGGTAGCCATACTAAGGCGGGCGACGCCGGGAGACGGCGCAACACGAAGGTTCGATCTCTTGCTGCGATGACCTATTTTAAGACCGGGTGCGGTGGCACCGACCAGGCGCAGAAGATTTCAGTATATCGCGAAGATGCGGTGCAGAGGAATTGCCAGCTTATCGCTGTCGGTAACTTTTGTTTGGTTGCTTGTTCTGAGTGTTACTCTGTCAAAGCTAGGACGCCGCTGAGTTCTTAGATCGACCTCGGCAGGGTAATACGGGGCTAAAGCTACGTATGTTCGTCCTTCCGTGCCGCGCATGTCCCTTTTTCGCTGGGCGAGGTCCGGGGCCTCATGGCGTGTTCCAAAGGATGACTTCGCAGCCTCGGGAGGAGAAGACGAGCGTGATGGCCCCTGTCTCGGCCGTGTGAAGGATTTCCTTGACCTGACCTTGGAAATGTTCCTTAACTGATTCCAGGCTGGAC
>Ga0209608_1000674_pt1 | contig 31968 bp, 24 predicted proteins | sample AD_UKC130_MetaG_FD_184428 | JGI IMG/M metagenome (GOLD analysis project Ga0209608, IMG submission 184428) | Active sludge microbial communities of municipal wastewater-treating anaerobic digesters from Canada - AD_UKC130_MetaG (SPAdes) (version 2) | ecosystem: Engineered > Bioreactor > Anaerobic... | reverse complement strand
CCACTACGTTAACTCTCCTGGCTTCCTTCGGCTTCAAGAAAATGTCTCCTCCCATAATGGTGACATTATCTCAGACCGCTTATATGGTGACAATATCACTGTCCGATCACAGGGCTGCCCAGCAATCGTTGACAATTCGAAAACGAAATGTTAGAATTCTAAGCAATGTTGCCTGGAAGGGAAGAAAGCATGCCCACCAGAGGGGAAGCCATTGCCGAGCTGGTCGTATTGCTGCCCATGTTCATGAAAACCCTGCTGGAAGGCCTGGAAACAATCGCGGGGTTGAATGTGAGCGAAAAGAAAGCCCTCATGTGCATCTGCAAGCACGAAGGCGGCACCATGAGCGAATACAGTAAAAGACTGGGGCTGGCCAAGGGCTCCTTTACCACCGTGGCCGACAGCCTGGAGAAGAAGGGGCTGGTGGAAAGAGTCCTGGGATCCGATGACCGCAGAAAGTGGGTCCTGGTGCTGACCCAAAAAGGGAATCGCATTGCCCGGGAAATTGACACCCGCTTCAAGCAGCATATCACCGCCAAGTTGGCCCGGCTGTCCGAAGAGGACCTGGAAAAGCTGCAGCAGGCGCTGGAAACCATCGTCGCAACCATGGAAAAATTGCACGAGAGAAGGTATGGGTAATGACAAAGCAGCAGGATCGTACTTACATCCTCAGTTCAATGCCCGTCTTTCAGGCCATCTGGACCCTGGCCATCCCGACGATGATGGCCATGCTGGTGCAGGTTATCTACAACATGACCGACACCTTTTTTATCGGCAAGCTGAATGAGCCAAACATGGTCGCCGCCATCTCCATATCCATGCCCATATTCATGCTGATCCAGGGATTTGGCAATATCTTCGCCGTTGGAGGAGCCTCGCTCATATCGAGGCTGCTGGGGAAGGGAGACGGGGAAGGTGCCAGCCGGGCCGGCGCCGTGGCCTTCTGGTCGGCGGCAGTGGTCTGCACCGCCGTCTCCATCATCGGCCTTATCTTTAGTGAACCCATTTTAATGGCCTGCGGCGCCAGCGAGAACACCATCGGCTATGGGAAAAGCTATCTCTCCATCATGCTCATTGGCAGCCCCTTTATCGGGTTGAAGATGGCCCTGGCGGGGCTGCTGCGCTCCGAGGGGGCAACCAGGGAAGCGATGCTGGGCATGGTCCTCGGTTCCGTGCTCAATATTATCCTGGACCCCATTTTCATCTTCCCGCTGAACCTGGACGTAGCCGGGGCCGCCATTGCCACGATCATCGGCAACATTGCTGGATTCCTCTACTGCCTCTCCTTCTATACCGGAAAGAGAGGGATTGTCTCCATCTCCTGGAAGCACTATCGCTTTGACCGGGAGGTCTATGCCGAGATTTTAAAGGTGGGCATCCCCGCCTCACTGGGGATGATCTTTACCAGCACCGGCTTTGCCATCGGCAACGCCTTTGCGGCCAAGTTCGGGGACGACGTGGTGGCCGCCACCGGATTGGCCAAGCGCATCTCCAATCTCACCGTCATGCTCGCCATGGGCATGGGCCAGGGCTGCCAGCCCCTGATGGGCTTCAGCTACGGGGCTAAAAATTACAAACGCCTGCTGGAGACGGTCAAGAAGTCCATCCTCAGCGGCACCATCCTCAGCACCGCCCTGGGCATTCTCTTCTACATCTTTGCCGATTTCTGGATCAGGGTTTTCATTGAGGCACCCGTCGTCGTCGAGTTGGGAGCCCAGGTGATCAAATCCTTCGCCCTGGGCATGCCCGTTCTGGGAGCCCAGTTTCTGCTCCTGTCCATGTTCCAGGCCCTGGGCAAAGGCCCGCAGTCACTGCTCATCGCCGTGAGCCGGCAAGGCCTCTTCTACGTCCCCTACCTGGCCCTCTTCAGCTCCAGATGGGGCTTTAACGGGCTCATCCGCGCCCTGCCGGCGGCCGACGTCTCCACGACCCTTCTTTCCCTGGTGCTCTTCCTATTGTTAAGAAAAGAATTGCACACCCGTCCCCTGGAGAGAGAAAAGGCCCTGGCCCTGGGCGGGGGACTAAGCGGTTCTCCTCCCGGCGGCGATCACCGGTAGGCTTCCCCGCTCTCCGGGTCAAAGAGATGCAGCTTGTCTCGATCCACGTGCAGGATAATGGGGCCGCCGGGACGCGCCGCCGTCTCCGGGTTCACCCTGGCCACCAGGCGCAATTCGCCAATCTTGGTATAGAGGATCACCTCGGGACCCAGCGGCTCGATGAGCTCCACCTGCGCTTCGATGAACACCTTCTCCTGCCTGGGAGGAACGAAGGCGCTGTCTTCCAGGTTTTCCGGCCGGATGCCCAGGATGGCCTTCTTCCCAAAGAGCCTGTGCTTCTCGATAATCTTTTTCAACTCCCAGCCGGCTTCGATGGAGAAGTGCGGCGAAAGGAGCTTGTAGCCGTCGGCAATGGCCACCTCCACGAAGTTCATCGCCGGGCTGCCGATGAAGCCGGCCACGAAGAGGTTCTCGGGGTGCCGGTAGATCTCCTGGGGCGTCCCGATCTGCTGCACCTTGCCGTCCTTCATGATCACGATGCGGTCGGCCATGGTCATGGCCTCGGTCTGGTCGTGGGTAACGTAGATGACGGTGGAGCCCAGCTCCTGGTGGAGCTTGCTGATCTCGGCACGCATCTGCACCCTGAGCTTGGCGTCGAGGTTGGACAGCGGTTCGTCCATGAGGAAGACCTTGGGGTTGCGCACAATGGCCCGGCCCAGGGCCACCCGCTGCCTCTCGCCGCCCGAAAGCTGCCGCGGCTTCCGGGCCAGGAGCCCCTCAATGGAGAGGATTTTGGCCGCCCGGCGCACCCGTTCGTCAATTACCTTCCGGGGATAGCGCCGCAGCCTAAGGCTGAAGGCCATGTTTTCATAGACATTCATGTGCGGGTAGAGGGCGTAGTTCTGGAAGACCATGGCGATGTCGCGATCCTTCGGCGGAACGTCGTTGACCAGCCGGCCGTCGATGTGGATTTCGCCCTCGGTAATCTCCTCCAGGCCGGCAATCATGCGCAACGTGGTGGTTTTACCGCATCCCGACGGCCCGAGCAGGACAACAAATTCTTTGTCCTCAATGGTGGCGTTTAACCTTTCTACGGCCACGACATTGTCATACCTCTTGGTCAAATCCTTCAATACTACCCTGGCCATGGCAAAACCTCCTTAAATTAAGAATAAAGCAGGCCCCGTTATTTAAATCCCGGCCCTATTGTTCCAGGAAGACCACCACTTCGTGGGTGCCGCCTTCCTCCGCCGGCGGGGGAATGACCTGGGTGGGGATCTCCACGCCGTCCACGACGATGCGGGCTTTCCCCTTGCAGATGCCCCGCGGCTTGCGCACCTCCAGGCGGTAGCAGGCGCCCCGAAAAATCCGCTCCGCCCTGTAGCCTTCCCAATCCGAGGGGAGGCAGGGATCGATGAACAGCCCCTCCCAGGCCGGCCGAAGGCCCAGGATCCATTGGACAAAGGCGCACCAGCACCAGGCGGCGGTGCCAGTGAGCCAGGAGTGGCTGCCCCGCCCGAAAAGGGGATGATCGGGCCCGAAGATGAACTGGCAGTAAACATAGGGCTCCACGCGGTAGAGCTCCGCCCCCGAGGTACGGGCTGCTTGGGGCGGCAGGATCTGGCGGTAGTAGCGATAGGCCAGGTCCCCCCGGCCGAGCATGGCCTCGGCAATAATGGCCCAGGCATGGGCGTGACAGAATATGGCTGCATTCTCTTTAAGCCCGGGCGGGTAGTTGAGCAGGGAGCCCACCCCCCGGGGAAAGGAGCGGTACGGCGGGTGGAGCAGCTTGAGGCCGCGCCCGCTATCAAGATGCTGCCGCACGGCGTCCATGGCCTGCCGCCCCCTTGCCTCATCGGCCACCCCGCTGATCACCGCCCAGCTCTGGGCGTTGAGGTAGATCTTACCCTCCTCGTTTTTCGCCGATCCCAGGGGCTCCCCGGCATCATTAAAGGCCCGTATATACCAGGCACCATCCCAGGCCACCTCGTTGACCCTTTCCCGGATGGAGCCGGCCAGCTCGCAGAAGCGCCGGCTCTCCTCGATATCCCCTCTCAGCGCGGCCAGCTCCGCCATCTCCATGGCCGCCAGGTGCAGCTGGAAAGCCGTCCAGACGCTCTCGCCGCGGCCTTCCCGATCCACCTCGTCGAGGCAGTCGTTCCAGTCGGCGTGAAACATGCGCGGCAGGCCGTGCGGCCCCAGGTGGGAACGGCTGTAATCCACGGCCCGCGCCAGGTGTTCATAGAGGCTGCCGCAGCCGCCCCCAATGTAGGGAACCTGCTCGTCGAGGATGGCACGGTCGCCGGTCTCCTTGATATAGCTGCTGACGGCGAAGATGAGCCAGAGATGGTCATCGGAGTAGGGGGTGGAGTCCCCCTCCCCCACCACGGGGAAGAAGAGGTGGTAGCTGTGCCCGTCGGGATACATGTTTGCCGCCAGCAGTTTGATCTTCTCCCGTGCTTCCAGGGGCGCGGCGTGGAGCACCCCCAGGATATCCTGGGAGGTGTCGCGGAAGCCGATGCCCCGGAAGGTGCCGGTGTGGAAATAGGAGGCGTAGCGCGACCAGTCAAAGGCGATGCGGCACTGGTACTGGTTCCAGGTGTTGATCATCCCGTTGGCCTCGCCGTCCGGCGTCTCCACCTGGAGATGGGCCAGGTGCTCACGCCAGCGCGCCTTGAGCCGCGCCAGCTCCCGCTCCACAGCCGCGGCGGAGCTGTACTTGTCAATGAGCGGGGCGGCGCTCTCCTCAGGCCCCTCGGTGACGCCGCAGACAATGCTCACACTCTCCTCGCCGTGCGGCGCGAGCTCCAGGAGAAGCTGCAGCGAACCGATGGCGTTGCCCCCTATCACCCGCGAATTGCGGCTCCTCCCTTCCTCCACCGCCGCGGGGTTGCTTTCCGAGCGGTAGGGCCCGATGAAGGCCTCGCGGTCGCAGTCGTAGCCGGCCGCCTCCCGGCCGGCGGAGATGAAGACCCTCCCCACCCCCTCCACGGCGCCGGGCTTGAAAAAGCGGTAATAGATGGCGCGGTCTTCCCGGCAGTAATCGGCCGTGGAAAAGTAGTGCAGGTTGGGGTGGCTGATGAATTCCTCCATGGCGTTGAAGAGGGCGAATTCAATATAGGTAAAAAGCTGCAGGCGGCGCCTCTCCCGGCCCAGGTTGTGCAGGGAAAGGTGCCATATTTCCAGGTTATCCTCCAGCGGCACGAGGTAAAGCAGCCTGGCGAGAATGTTCTCGTTGAGGGAGATGATCCCCGTGTAGCCCAGGCCGTGGTGGCAGCGCCACAGTTCCGGCTTTTTCCCCACCGGCTGCCAGGTGGGGGCCCAGTAGATCCCCGTAGCAGCGTCGCGCAGATAGAGGTAGCGCCCCGGACGGTCCGCGGGGACGTTGTTGTAGCGGTAGCGTGTCAGGCGGCGGTAGCGGGGATCTTCGAAGAAGCTGTAGCCCCCTCCCAGGTGCGAAATGAGCGCGCAGTAACGGCCGTTGGAGAGGTAGTTGATCCACGGCAGGGGGGTGTCGGGCCTGGTGATGACGAACTCCCGCTCGTGTTCCAGGAAATATCCGTAGTCCATGATCCACCTCTTCCGGACTTTCAGCCCAGGATTACCTCCACCTCCACCCCGTCCCCCTCGCGGTGGGCGGGGTCGAAGGGGATGAGCGTGCCCTCAATGGGCTCTCCGTTGACCTTAATCTGCACCTCCGCACCTTCGCCGCACCTGTGCACGGCGATGCGGTAGATGGCGCCGCGAAAATGGCGCGTGGCCCGGTAGCCCCGCCAGTGCCCGGGAATGCGGGGCTCAATGCGGAGTCCGTCGTAATCGGGCCTGATCCCCAGGATGTACTGGGAGGCGGCGACAAAGCTCCAGGCCGCCGTGCCGGTGAGCCAGGAATTTCTCGCTTCGCCGGGGCGGGCGGCATCCCGGCCGGTGATCACCTGGGCGTAGCAGTAGGGCTCGCAGCGGTAGGTCTCCGCCTCCTCCTGCTTCAAGCTGGGGCAGATGCGGCGGTAATAATCGTAAGCCCGCTCCGGGCTGCCGGCCATGGTTTCGGCGATGATGATCCAGGGATTGGTGTGGCAGAAGATGCCGGCATTCTCCTTGTGCCCCGGGGGGTAGGAGGAGATCTCCCCTAGGCGCAGGTAGTAGCGGGAGTAGGCCGGCTGCTGCAGGATGATCCCCTGCGGCGTGGCCAGGCGGCGGGCTACGCTCTCAAGGGCTTGCCGCGCCCGGCCGTCTTCCAGCCCCACGCCTCCCATGATGCACCAGCCCTGGCTCTCAATGAAGATCTGCCCCTCCTCGCACTCTCGCGATCCCACCTTGGCCCCAAAATAGTCGTAGGCCCGCAGGAACCACTCCCCGTCCCAGCCGTGCTTCTCCACCGCCTCCTTCACCAGGGCGTAGCCCCTGGCCAGCTCCTCCTGCGCCGCTGCGTCCCCCAGCTTCTCCAGCAGCGGCTGCAGTTCGCGGCAGGCGTAAAGGAAGAGGCCGGCCAGCATGACCGACTCGGCCGTGCTCTCCTCCACCGTGGCCGCCGTCTGGAAGCTCTCGTCGGGGTTGCGAGAGAAGCTGTTCAGGTTGAGGCAGTCGTTCCAGTCGGCGCGGCCGATGAGCGGCAGGCGGTGGGGCCCCAGGTGGTTCAGGGTGAAGCGGATCGAGGCCAGGAGATGGTCGTAAAGGGTGGCGTCGCTCTCCGGCGCATCGGCGAAAGGGACCCTCTCCTGCAGGAGGGAGAGATCGCCCGTCTCCTTGATCAGGGCGCAGGTGGAGAGAACGAGCCAGAGGGGATCGTCATTAAAGCCTCCCCCGATCTCGCGGTTGCCCTGCTTCGTCAGCGGCTGGAACTGGTGGTAGCAGCTGCCGTCGGCAAACTGCACCGCCGCCAGGTCAAGGAGCCGCTGCCGCGCCCGCTCCGGGACGAGGTGCACGGCACCGAGCAAATCCTGGTTGGAGTCGCGGAAGCCAATGCCGCGCTTGATCCCCGACTCGAAGAGAGAGGCGGAGCGGGACAGGTTGAAGGCCACGAGGCACTGGTACTGGTTCCAGGTGTTGAGCATGCGAGAGAGATGTTCATCCTCCACCTCCACCTGGAAGCGCCCCAGCAGGCCGCTCCAGAACTCCTTGAGGCGCTGCAGGGCCTGCTCCACCGCCGCCGGCTCCCGGTAGAGCCGCCATTTCTCGAAAAAGCGCTCCTTGTTGAGCACCCCGGGGGCGGAAAACTTGTGCTCCGCCGGGTTTTCCATGTAGCCCAGGGCAAAATGGAGCCGCCTCTCCTCCCCCGGCTCCAGCACGAGATTAAGCTGGTGCACCCCCACCGGCGCCCCGCCGGAGGCAATGGAGTTGCGGCAGCGCCCCTCCAGCACGGCGGCGGGAGCGGCAAAGCCGCGGTGCAGGCCGATGAAGGAATCGCGGCAGGTGTCAAAGCCATCGATGGCCTCGCTGCAGGCAAAGTAGGCGTAGTGGCTGCGCCGCTCGCGGTACTCGGTCTTGTGGAAGATGACGCTTCCCTCCACCTCCACCTCTCCGGTGTTGAAGTTGCGCTGAAAATTAATCATGTCATCGAGGGCATCCCAGAGGCAGAACTCCACGAAGGAGAAAAGCTGCACTTTTTTGGGACGCCGGTCCAGGTTTTGCAGGCGCAGCGCCCAGATCTCCATGTCCTCGCCCAGCGGCACGAAGAAGGTCAACTCCGCCCGCAGGGCGTTTTTCTCCCCGCTGATAACGGTATAGCCCAGCCCGTGGCGGCAGGAATAGCCGTCCAGCGCGGTGCAGCAAGGCTTCCAGCCGGGGTTCCAGACCAGTTCCCCCTCCTTGATGTAGAGGTAGCGGCCCCCCGTATCGATAGGTACATTGTTGTAGCGGTAGCGGGTCAGCCGCCTTAGCCGGGCATCCATGTAAAAGCTGTAGCCCCCGGCGGTGTTGGAGATGATCCCGAAAAATTTCTCGCAGCCCAGGTAATTGATCCAGGGCAGCGGCGTATCAGGCCTGGTAATGACATATTCGCGGCGAGTGTCGTCAAAGTGACCGTATCTGCTCATTCTCGCTCCTCTTCAAGTAGTGATAAAGGCAATCTTTTTAAAAGCGTTCCTTGCCCTACTCTTTAAGTGCTCCGGCAGTGACTCCGGCGATAATGTAGTTGGAGAACAAAACAAAGGCGATCATGATGGGCACTATGGATATGGCCACCGCCAGGTAGGAGGCGCCCAGGTTCTGCTTGTAGGTGCCCTTGACCAGGGCGATCAAGATGGGCAGGGTGAACTTATCCTTGTCGAAGAGCATCACCAGGGGGGTCAAGTAGTTGTTCCAGGTAAAAATGAAATTGAGGATGGACATGGTGGCGATGCCGGGCAGCGAAATGGGCAGGACGATGCGATGAAAGATGCCCAGCTCGCTGCTCCCGTCCACCCGTGCCGCCTCCAGCAAGGCGCTGTCCAGGTTGGCGTCCATGTACATCTTCAGGAAGAAGACGGTGGAGCCGGTGGCGATGGAGGGCAGGATGAGGACCCAGTAGGTGTTGACCAGGCGCAGCGTCACCGCCATCTGGAAATAGCCGATGATCCCCAGCTGCACCGGGATCATCATCGTGCCCAGCACGACCCAAAAAAGGGCCCGGTTCCCCCTGAAGTTGAACTTGGAGAAAGCATAGGCCGTCAGGGCCCCGAAATATGCTGCCAGCAGGGTGGAAGGAACGGCCACAATCAAGCTGTTCAGGAAGCCTCTCCAGATATTCATGGACTGCTGCATGGTGATGTAGTTGTCAATGAGCGACTTTCCGGGGATGAGGCTCAAGCCCCGGTTTATCTCCACCGTGGAGCGCGTGGCGTTGATAATCATCAGGTAGAAGGGGGTGAAGCAGATCACGGCCAGCAAAATGAGAAAGAGGTAGAGAAAGATGCGGCCCACGACCTGGCCCGGCTTCAACCTCCGGGCTGGCTTTACCGCCTTTCTCTCTTTTGCCCTGGCCGGCACCGCAGGGAGAACATGTTCTTGCATTGGGTTCACCTTCTCTATTCAGTTCGTTACCGCTCTTTGCCGCAGCGTCCCCGGAGCAGTTCATGGCCGGGGCAGCACCCGGCCCGCCATCTCTTCCCTCCTGGTCATCAGCTTAAAGATGATGAGGGAGAATATTAACACCATGACGAAGAGGATCACGGCGATGGCCGCGGCGTAGCCGCGCTGCCGGCCGGCAGTAAAGGCCAGGTTGTACATGTGCATGACCATGGTGAGAATGGACTTCTCCGGCCCGCCGGTCCCCAGGTTCTGCCCTTCTCCGATCACGAAGGGGATGTCGAAGTTGTTCAGGCCCCCGATGAGGGAGGTCACCAGCACGTAGATCATGATGGGGCGGATGAGGGGCAGGGTGATCTTCCAGAAAGACTGCCAGGCGCCGGCGCCGTCCACCGCTGCGGCGTCGTAGTATTCCTGCGGCACCGCCACCATGGCCGCCATGAAGAGGATCATGCTGTGGCCGAACCACATCCACCAGAGGATGAGGGAAACAAAGGTGCTGGTCCAGGCCCCGCTGGCCAGGAAATGGATCTTGTTGGCTTCATCGATTATCCCCAGCGCCACCAGGATCTGGTTGATCGTTCCCGACTGCCAGCCCAGCATCACGTTGAAGAGGATGCCCACCGAGGCCGCCGTGACCAGGTTGGGCAGGAAATAGATGCCCCGGAAGATGGAAGCGCCCCTGATGCGGGCCCGGGTAAGAATGGCCGCCAGCATGACCGCAAAAATCAGCTGGGGGATGAAATTCATGATCCAGATGCGCCAGGTGTTTACGATGGACTTGTGGAAAAACTGATCCGTAAGCAGGCGGGCATAGTTGGCCCAGCCCACCCATTCCCCGCCCGGGTTGGCGCTGCTCAAGTTGGTAAAGCTAAGGTAGAAGGTATAGATAATGGGATAGAGCTGGAGCAAAATAAACACGATAAAAAAGGGCGCTATAAACAGGTATCCATAATTTTCCTTTTTTCTCACTTAACCCAAGCCCCCAGGTTTATCTTTGGGTTGGGATGGGGGCACCCGCAAGTGATGCCCCCATCCGTCAAGGCATCGGCAGCGCCTACTCGACAGTGATCTCCGGGTACTGCGTTTTCACCAGCTCCTTGAAGTACTCCAGCGCCTCCTCCCTGGTCTTGTTGCCGACGACATATTCCTGGAGCGCTTCCAGGAAGGAGTTCTGGATATCCTCGTCATACGCGGTCACTCTTTCGGCCCAGCCGCTTGCGCCTAGCCGCTTCGCCTCCTCGTAGAAGTAGGCGTAGTGGTTCTGCCCGCCCAGGAATTCGCGGGAGTAGTCGCCCACGATCTCTTCCACCACGGCCATGTCGGAGACAAAGTCGCCGGACTCCAGGGCCCACTTTTTCAGGAATTCCTTGTTGGTGGTGATGTACTTGACGAACTCCCAGGCCAGCGCCTTGTTCTGGGAGGCCTTGGCGATGCCCAGCCAGGTACCGCCCCACATGTACGAAGCGGGCCCATGCGCCGCGGCCCAGTCGCCAAATACCTCCTCGGCATTGGGCTCGAGGACAAAGAAGAGGCCCCACGTGGGCAGCACGTAGCTGAAGACATTCCCGTTCATGCCGGTGAACCACTCATCCGTCCACATGTCAAGCTTGCCGTCAAGCCCTTCGTCGCGGAGCGTCTTGGCCACATCGAGGAATTCGAGGACGATGTCTTCGATGACCAGCTTGCCATCCACCACCCAGGGCTGCTTCTTGTTAAAGAAGAAGAGGCGCTGGATGTCGTTGACCCCGGGAACAAGGGCGGCGCCGGTTTTCTCCTTCAGGGTGCGTCCCATTTCAATGAAGGAATCCATGTCCTTCATCATGGCGGAGATCTCTTCAGGGTCGTCGGTGCCGAAGGCCTCCTTGGCCAGGCTTCTCCGGTAGAAGACGGCGCCCGGAGTGGCCTGCCAGGTAAGCGCCCTCAGGTTGCCATCCTTATCCCTGACATAGTCCTTCACGTACTCGAAATGATCCTTGGCCAGCTCCTCCGCATTGTAGGGTTCGGCGGAGAGATTCTCCCAGACGTCCATGTCGATCCAGCGCTTGACCCAGGCCTGCTCCCCGACAAAGACATCGGGCACGCCCACGCCGGTTTCCAGAACCGCCTCCAGCTTGGTCACGATTTCATCGCTGGGAATCTTGGTGAATTCCACCTTGATGTTGGGATAGGCTTCTTCGAACATGGGGATCATCTGGTCAAACTCATCGTTGAAGGCCCAGACGGTGATAGTGCCACCCTCTTGCTTTCCTTCGCCGCATCCGGCCATTAAGAGCGCCGCCGCAGCCAGGACCGCAAGCCAGATCCACAACCTTCTCATTCCAATGCCCTCCTGTGCTTTATTTTTGTTTTAACCCCATAGACAACCCTGTGCCTTTCCGACCTCTTGTGCCGAGGTCACTCCCCCCTTTGCCGTTCTCTCTGCCGCAAGCTGTCCGGCATCACCCCCTCCAGTGATCATACAGCCCGTGAACGCGCTTTCACAGAAAGGCCATTTTTTTCCCTCTATTGCGAGGATGAGTTTGTACAATGAAATTTGGAGACGAACAGGTATGACCGTGGAGCAGCAGTTGGGATTTGCGGAACAACATGCAGGTTGGCTGTTTGGGAGCAGCAATCGCTGGAAATCGTTGCTATGGGCCGCAGAAGATGCCTGTCTTACTTTTTTGCAGCTCTCACCTTGCTTTCGCCGTAGATTCCCTGACCATCAACTCTGCCGGTATGGTGATGTAATGGGACTCACTGGACCCGTTTTCAATGAGCTGGATCAGGTTATTCACGGCGGCAGAGGACATGGCCAGAATGGAACTCCGCACCGTGGTTAGGGATGGCGAAATGTAGCTGGCAATGTGGATGTCATCGTAGCCCACGAGGGAGACATCGCCGGAAATGTTCAGCCCCATGCTCTTGAGGCCCTTCATTGCCCCGATGGCCATGGCATCGTTGGAGGCGAAAATGGCCGTCACAGGGGAGCCGGAGCGGTTAAAGAGCTGCTGAACACATTCCAGGCCGCTCTCCTCGGTAAAGTCTCCCTGAACCACCCAGCTGTCATCAACGGGAAGGCCGGCGTCGTGCATGGCCTGCCTAAAGCCCTCCAGCCGCTTTATGCCGGAGTATTTTTTTAGATCGCCGGCGATGTGGGCAATGCGGCGGTGGCCCAGCTCGATGAGGTGCCGTGTCGCCAGGTAGGCCCCCGCATAACTGTCGGAGTTGACAATGATGGGGCACTCCTTCAGCCTGCCGTCGCATTCCTCCTGGTCAATGATGGCCAGCTTGAAGCCGGCGTTGACCACGTCAAAGACGTCCGGAGAGTTGTTGGGCACGCCGATAAAAATGCCCCCGTCAAGGGTGCGGTTGTAAAAGAGGTTGTGGATCCTGGTGAAGTCGCTTTTCCGGTTTACCATCAGCACGAGCAGGTTATAGCCCAGCTCGGCGGCATAATCGGTCGCCGCCGCCATGAAGGGCGAGAAGTAGGCGTTCTCGAAAACCCTTGTTTGGGGATTGGCTCCGATGTTGGTAATGAAGAGGCCGATGACCTTGTTGCTCTTGCCGGCAAGGGACCTGGCCGAGGCATGGGGCACGTAGCCGTATTCCTTGATCACCTTCTCCACCCGTGCCCTGGTTTCGGGAGGCACGTTGGCGTAATTGTTGATCACCCGGGAAACGGTACTCCGGGAAACTCCGGCCAGCCTGGCAATGTCTTCACTGTTGAGCAGAGTCTTTTTCATGTCAACCCCGCTGTAAACGCGTGTTTACTGCATTATAACCTGTAAGCAAAGCAGTTGTCAAGTGTTTTTAGATTATTTCCATAGTCCAAATGCATAAGAAGTGGAGCAACAGTAGGATAATGGGGACGTGCTTCGCTGAAGCTAGTGGGGGGTGTCCTAAAAGGACCCCCCCACCTGTAAACAGCTTTTCTTTTCTAACCGCTGGCCTCCCACATCTGATTTTGGCGGGCGGCGAGGAGCCGCTGCCAGCGGGCTTCGCTCAAGGGGCGGTCGAAGCTGCGCAGGCCGGCCAGCCGGAAGCCATGGCGGGCGGCCCACCGGCGGGTCTGCAGGATGGAATCCAGGTTCACCCCCGTCGAACCGAGGCTGAAGTGGCGGTAATGTCGCTCCAGCGCCAGCATCATCGTTTCGGCCATGCAGGCGTAGGCCAGCCCCCTGGGGAAGCCGAAATTCCAGCCCAGGTCGGGGCGCCCGGGCAGTTCCACGACGCCGCCGTCGATGACCAGCACGTCGGGGCGCTCCCGCTCCACCGCGGCGCTCACATTGGGCGGCCGCGAGATGTCGCAGACCACCGCGCCCGGCGGCAGATCCCCCGGCTGGATGAGCTTCTCGCGACTGCTGGTGGCGCAGACAACAATGCCGGCACCGGCAAGGGCCTCCTCTAGGGAGGTGGTGATCCCCATGGCCCCGTTCCGGCAGGCGGTGGATTGGGCAAAGGCGATGAACTCATCGAGGGACGCCTCCGGCGGCGGCAGCTCCCCGCAGCGGGAGAGGCGGTCGCCGAGGCTGCCGGCGGGGAAATGGCGCCCCGCCTGCAGCAGCCCCGCCAGGTAGCGGCAGATCTCCGCCGCCACTCCCAGGATGCGCCGGCCGGCGGCCTGGTTTTGGCTTTGCGGGTTCCCCACCAGCACCAGCCCGCCCACGGCCTCGGAAAGCAGCAGGGCCACCCCCCTGCCAATGGATCCGGCGGCCCCCACAATGGCCGCGGTGCTGTGCTGCAGCGGGATGCCCAGCCTGGCGCAAGCCGCGCTGACGGCCTCCACCGCCGAGACCACGGTGTAGCTGTTGCCCGTGGTCAGGGGAATCCCTTCATCTTTAAGATAGAGCCCGCCCCCGGAGACGACGGAGGTGTAGGCGCCTAGGCCGACGATGCCGGCGCCGCCCTCCCGGGCCAGCGCCAGCGCTTCGCGCAACTCCTGCAGCGCCTCCGCGCGGGGCATCCGGGCCAGTTCCGCGGCGGTGCGCGTGACCACGATGAATTCGCCGCGGGCCCTGGCGCCGCTTTGTGATCTTATGTTCATCTGGGAGATGACAAAGGGCCGCACCAGGCTGCTCCACTTCTCCGCCAGCCGGGCCAGCTCCTCGTCGCTGAAGAGGCGCAGGCTGGCATCAAACTGGCAGTAGTTCTGCAGATCCAGCGGGTGCACGAGAAAAGCAAAGCGCCCGGCATCGTTGGCAGAAGCATCTTCAAGGACAGGATCCGCGGCATCTCCTGCGCAGGCCGCCTTCTCATCCCCGGGAGCTTTGACCGTCATTTGCGGCACCGGCTCCGACGCGGAACCCTGCCATTCATCTGCAACGAGGAAGGAAAAAAACTTCGCCGCATTGCCCTCATGCAGCACCGCCAGCGAGTTGGCGATGCCCTCCAGAGCACGGCGGCACTGCGCGGCGGTAATCGTCAGTGGCGGCTCAATGCGGATAACCCGGCCGCCGTTTAGCGTGGGCGCCACGCGGATCTTCTCCCGGTTCAGCAGGTACGCGGAGAGGGCCGGGGCCATGAGCTCCTGCTCGGCGGCGATCCCCAGCAGGCTGCCGGCAAAGCGGCGCCGCTCCATCCCCAGCTCCAGGCCAAGCATCAACCCCCGCCCCCGCACGGAGCGAATGATGTGCGGGTATTTTTCCTGCAGGGCCAGGAGCCCCTCTTTAAGCAGCGCCCCCTGCTTTCTTACCTCCTCCAGCAGCGCCGAGCCGTTGGCGGTGAGAAGCTCCAGCACCCGAAGGCCCACCCGGCAGGCCAGCGAGTTCCCGGCAAAGGTGGAGGAATGCTTCAGGGCAAAGGCACGGTTGTACGCCGCCTCGCTGCTGAGGCAGGCGCCGATGGGCAGAAGGCCACCGCCTAAGGCCTTGGCCAGCAGCAGCAGGTCGGGCGCCACTCCTTCCTCTTCGCAGGCGAAAAGGCACCCCGTCCGCCCCAGGCCTGTCTGGATCTCATCCAGCACCAGCAGAACGCCGTAGCGGGAGCAGATCTCCCTGGCCCCAGCGAGATAGCCGGGAGGCGGCTCCACGATCCCCCCTTCGCCCTGGATGGGCTCCACAATGAAGGCGGCATATTTCTCCGGCGCCCGGCTAATTTTCTCTTCGACGGCGTCAAGATCGCCGTATTTAACAAAATCAAATCCTTCCACCGGGGCGCCAAAGGGAGCCTGGTAGGCGGGGTTTCCGGTGACAGAAAGCGCGCCGAGGGTCTTGCCGTGAAAGCTGTTTCGCGTGGACAAAATTCCCTTCCGCCCCGTGGCGGAGCGGCACAGCTTCAGCGCCGCCTCCACCGCCTCGGCGCCGCTGTTGGTGAAGGTAACATGGCGCAGCCCCGGCGGGGCCAGCTCCACCAGCCGCTGCGCCAGGGCACCGGCGGCGTCAAGGTAGGATGGCTGGATGAAATTGGGTTCCCCCACCAGGCGAAATTCGTCTAGCGCTGCCCAGATTTCGGGCGGGTTGTGGCCAAAAGGCAGCGCCCCGTAGGCGGCGATGCAGTCAAGGTAGCAGCTGCCGTTTTGGTCGTAAAGGTAGCAGCCTTCGCCCCGGACAAAGGTTTTGTCCAGGGCTATGTTCCGGAGCAGATCGCCCAGGTAGGGATTGACGTATTGGACAAATGGATGCATGATTCCCTCCCCCTGCATGTGCATGTATGTGCACATTTATGTGCACGCATTTTCCTTTTATTGTAGCGCAACCGCTTCCGCATGGCAAGAATTTGAGAGGTGAGAGGTGAGAGGTTGGAAGTGAAAAACTGGGGGCAGCCATGCGGAGCTGCGGGCAAGCAGCGGCCCGGGAAAAAATTTTGGCAGCTGCAAGGAGATAATTGGCGGACGTTGAATTTTAAGTCATCAGCAGTAAAGGGGGCCGTGGAGGTGACACCCGAGGAGAACTCAAGAGAAGCGGGACAAGAACAGGAGCAGGAACGGGAAAAGGCCCCGGTGATGGCTTGCCGGTGCAGCTGCACCCTGCTCGATGAAAGTGGAGCCGAAATCAGCAGCGGAGAAGCCACTCTGGAACTGTGGCGGGAAGAATTCGTTTTGCTGCCGCTGAGCGGCGCGACGCTTGCCCTCACCTACCGGGAAATCATGCAGATCAACCCTGGCGATTACCGGATCGGCCTCTCTTTGGCATCAGGCGAAAAGATACTCCTTTTTGATCTCGGCTACAATTTTGAAGACTGCCTGCGCATCCTTTACCGGCTGCGCGGCGAAGTGATCTTAAAGGATATGCTCATGCAGGAGAAGGTGATCAAGGCGGGCCTGCAGGGCGAGTACAGATACGAGGATGAAAAGGGCGCGCTCCTGCATGGCGGGCCCTGCGAACCGCGGGTCTACGAAACCGCCCTGGTCGTCATTCCCCAGGTGGAAGATCCCCTGCGCATCCCCTTTGCAGACATTGAAGAGGTGGCGGCGGAAGACTATGCCCTTGCCGTGATCACCTCCGCAGGGCATAGAATTACCTTTTTCATGATGGGCCCGCACCTGGATCCCTTCGCCAAGGCCCTTGCCGAAGCCAGGCACAAGTTAAACCAGGAGACGGGGAAAACCCTGCAGGAGCTGCTTCCCGCGGTGGAGCCCTCCCTTTTGAGAAAGGCCGCCGCCCTTCTCCGGGACGGCAAGGCTGCCAGCCGCCGGGAAATCGAAGCCATCTCGCCTGTCATCTGGGAGGAGCTGGAGAAAAAAATCGTATCATCGTCGGCAGGCGCATCATATAATTACCTGAAAGCTCTGGGTCAGCAGGAGAGGATCTGCATCGGGATCAAAAAAGGGCTGCTTGGCGACCTGAGCGGCCTCTATCTCTGGTTCCTGATTCCCATTTACAGCACGGAGCCGGATAAACCCGGCAACGCCGTGGCCATGGAGTCGTTCTCCGCCGGCGAGGGCGGCGGGCAGGCGACCTACTTTTTCAGGCTCATGAGCCGGGGCGACTACCGGCGCTGCCGCGATCTCTCCACGGTGCACCGCGAAGCGGAAGCCTTGCTGAAAGAGATTAATCGCGGCATGCTGTCCATAAATTTCCGGCGTGAGCCGGTATACCTTCCCGACGAAAGGCTGCGGGAGCCGCGCTACTTGAAATATTTTTACGCGGTGAACAAGCTCCCGGCCCTGCGGGAGCTGCGGGCCCGCTTTATCGGCAGAGTGACCCATTCCTCACCAGAGCAATGGCGGGAGGATGTGTACAATCTGCTGCGCTTCAACTCAAGCGCGGAAAACGATGACGAGGTATGGCGCAAAGAGCAGCGCTGAGCCATCCCAGTAGAGATATTGAAGGTGCCGGAGGAGGTGATCCATTGCCGGGCTACATGCAACCCTGCCGCCATTGCGACAGGTTAATCCCACCTGATTCGAACAGCTGTCCCCTGTGCGGCAAAGTCGACCCCCTGCAGCTGCGCTGCCCCAGGTGCAGGAATCCCATAAAAAAGGATTACGTGGTCTGCAACAGCTGCGGGCTGGAGCTGAAGTGCCTCTGCCCGGGCTGCGGGAAAAGCACTTTTTTTGGCGATTACTGCGAGCACTGCGACCGCCGTCTCACGGTGGTCTGCCCCCACCGCAGATGCCGGAAAGAGCAGCCGCCGTTAGGTAAGAACTGCATCTACTGCGGGAAGCCTTTAAAAACTGCAAGAAAGTGAGGAATGGGTATGCCGCTTCAACCCTTTACCGACAATTTTGCGGATAACAGCACCGAGGCCGGGTTCCAGTTTACCTTTTACTGCGACCTCTGCCAGGAAGGCTACAAGACCAGGTTCATCGAGTCGAAAACCTACAAAAAAGGCCGCCTCTTCCGCAACATCGGCAGCATCATCAGCACGGTAAGCCAGATGGCCGGCCAGTACAACCTCGGCTACGGCGCGGAGCGAGGCACCAACATACTGAGCGAGCGCTTCCATGGAATGTCCCCCGAATGGCACCGGGAGCACGAAGAGGCCTTCGCCATCGCCCAGAATGAGGCCAAGGGCCATTTCCACCGCTGCCCCAAGTGCCGCAAGTGGGTCTGCGACAACGACTGGAACGAGCAGGAGGGCCTTTGCGTGGAGTGCGCGCCGCGGGTGAACGTGGAGGTGGCCTCGGCGCGGGCCAAAAAGATGGTGCAGGACATCGAGGAGAAGGCCTCGCAGACGCAGGTTTTCCACGGTGAGATCGAAAGCAAGCAGACCCTCTGTCCTCAATGCGGCAAGCCCTCGGGCCAGGGCAAGTTCTGCAACAACTGCGGCGCCCCCCTGGGCATGATCAAGTGCGAGCGCTGCGGCACGAAAAGCCCCGCCGGGACCCGCTTCTGCGGGGAATGCGGCAACCGGTTGAGCTGAGCAGCGTTTACCGAAATTGTACAAGGGGCGGGGATGGAACGCCGCCCTTACGATTTTCACTATGCCCCGCCCCCTTTGGCAAAGGGGGGGACCTACGGCGGGCGGGGCGGTGCCCCGCCCTGACAATTTTACGATGCCCGATTACCCCTGGAGGTTGAAGGGGTGGCTCATGGGCCGCCCTCGGGCGGGCGTGGAAGCCCGCCATCAGGACTTTTTCGGGAGGATGATGGAGACGGCGTGCCTTTCGGGAACGAGGACCTCTTCCAGGAGCAACTGCACCTCCTCCAGGGTGATTTGCCGCAGGACGGCCGGGTAGTTGAAGAGGTCTGTGCCCCGGAAGAGATAGGCCAGGTAGTTGTTGGCAATAAACTCCAGGGAGTTGAAGCGGCGCATGAAGCTGCCGAGGCGATCGCGCCGGTGGCGTTCGAACTGCTCCGCGCTGAACCCCACCCGCTTGGCCCTGGCAATGGCCTCCATGATGCGCTCGTAAAGCTGTTCGGGGTCCCTGGTCTCCCCCCCGATAAGGACGAAGGCGTAGCTTTTCTCGGCGGTGTAGCCGGCATTGAAGCGGTCGTCAATGAGCGTATCCTCGTATAGCTCGTTAAACAGCGGCTCGCTGGGCGCGAAGATCATGTCCAGCATGATCTCCATGGCGCTCTCCCGGCGCAGCAGCGCGTCGCCCTCCAGGCGCGTTACCGCAGGGTCCTTGAAGCCCAGGTTGAAGAGCGGCTCCGAGACAACCATCTCTCGGGTGATGCGCTGCCGCGCCACCGTCGCGGGCTCATTCGGCTGCAGCCGCACAATCTCGCCCAGCTCCCTGTAGTTGCGCCGGGCGATGTTTTCCTCTACCTGCCGCCGCACCTGCTCCGGGTCGACATCGCCGGCCACGAAAAGGGCCATGTTGCCGGGGTGATAAAAGCGGCGGTAGCAGTGGTAGAGCAGCTCCGGCGTGATCCTGGCAATGCTCTCCACCGTGCCGGCAATATCTTCGCGCACCGGGTGGCGGTGGTAGAGCGACTGCATCAGGTCGAAGTAAACCCGCCACTCGGGATCGTCCTCGTACATGCGGATCTCCTGCCCGATGATGCCCTGCTCCTTGCTCACCGTCTCTTCAGTGAAGTAGGGTTCCTGCACAAAATCGAGCAGCAGCTCGAGGCATTCAGGAAAATGATCCGTGGTGGAAAAGAGATAGCCGGTATAGGTAAAGCTGGTGAAGGCGTTGGAAGAAGCCCCATAAGCGGCAAAGCGGTCAAAAACATTGCCCCGCTCGTCCTCGAAGAGCTTGTGCTCCAGGAAGTGGGCCACCCCCTCGGGAAGGATGAGCTCTTCGCCCGTGCCGTCCACCCGGAAGCGATTGTCGATGGAGCCGAAATGGGCGGCAAAGATGGCGTACTTTTTCTGGTAGCCCGGCTTGGGCAGAACGTAGAGCGGCATGCCGGGATAGATGGTATAGCAGAACAGCTTCTCCTGAAGTTCGCTGAATTCACGCACGCTGTGGCGGCTTTTAATGGCCATGCGGCATCGTCCTTTCTTCGCCCTGCAGCAGGTAAACCGTATCGAGCCGGATCTTCTCTGCTGCGGCTTTTATTTCCTCCGGGCCGACCTCCTCGATCCCCCGGATGAGTTCGTCTATCGTGTAGTGCCTCCCGCCAACCTCACCGTCCAGCTGGCGGTTGATGAACTGGTAGGGGTTGTCTTCCCCGGCGCGCAGCTGGTTGATGAGCCCCCGGCGCGTGTTCTCCAGCTCCACGTCGCTGATCTGCCCGTGGGCCATCGCCTCCACCTGCTGCTCAATGATCTGCCGCACCTGTTCATACTTGCTCCCATCAATGCCGGCGGAGATGAGCAAGATGCCCTTGTGCCGCTCCAGCCGGGAGTAGACGTAGTAAGCCAGGCTGGCCTTTTCGCGGACGTTAAGGAAAAGCTTGGAATGCGGGAAGCCTCCCAGGATGCCGTTGTAGACCACGAGCGCAATGTAGAGGGGGTCGCGGTAGGCAATATTGGTGCGGTAGCCCATGACCAGCTTGGCCTGCTCCACCGGTAGCCGCTCTTCGACAAAGCTCACCTCGGAGGGCTCCACGTAAACCTCCGTTTCCGGCAGTCCGTCCCGCTGCGGCCCGCGGTGGAAGTAGATCGCCTCCCGGGCCGCCGCCTCCACCTGGCGCGCCTCCAGATCCCCCACGACGTAGAGCTCCGCCGGGTTGGCCGAAAGGATCTCGCGGTAGTAGCGCCAGAGAGAGGCGGGGCTGATCCGTTCCAGGTCCTCGAGGCGGCCGTATTTAAACACCCCGTATCTCTCGCGGGCGCACATGATCTGCAGGCACCTTTCCACGGCATAGAGAGCCTTGTCGTTAATCAGGCCCCGGATCAGGTTGGCCAGCTGCTCCTTCTCCTGGGCCACATACTCCTCCTTGAAGCCGCCGTCCACCACCAGGGGATCGCCCATGATTCCCCCCAGGATGGAGAGGCCGCGGCGCAGCATCTGCTCGCCCTCGCCCACGTACTTCCCGTGGATCATCTCCAGCGAGCAGGAGAGGAGGTGCCGCTCGCCCTTCTTGTGCACGTCCGTGGAGAGCTCGGCGCCGTAAAGCTCTTCCAGCGCCCGGCGCAGGGCCATGTTGTCAGGATAGAGGCGGCTGCCCCGCTCCAGCACCGAGGGCAGCAGCGCCGTGAGGGTGGCTTTATCCGCCGAAAGCTCCTGGTGAATGAAGAGGGCCATGCTGATGGTCTTGAATTTTGCCGCCGGGATAAAGGTGAGCCGGATCCCGTTGGGCAGCACCGTGCCGTAACTGTCCGCTGTCAAATGGCAAACCTCCCTCGGTTTAAATGTCCATGCTAAGATATTCCATTGAATGCCGGTTAATCCTGCCGCCTGTTGGCTCTACCCCTATCTTGCCCCGGGGAGCAGCTTTTCTGCATGGCCGTGACGAGAAGCGGGGGCACGGCATAAAGAAGGATCGTCGCCGCCGCCACCACCCCGGAATCGTTGGTCAGCAGGGCGGCGGCGGCGCCGGCCAGGGCGGCGGCGGAGCCGCCGGCAAGGTCGGGATGTTCCTTCCGCAGGCGCTGCCGGAGCCCGCCGGGGTAAAAGGAAAGGACCACGCTGAGCCCCACCAGGGTAACCAGGGCCCGCCCCCAGATGGAGTAGCGCACCAGCTTCCAATTCATGCTCATCTTGCGCGCGGCCGTCTCCCAAAAAGCATCCGGGCCGCGCGCCGCTACCGTTTCGCCGAAGAGGCCCACGTGGGAAGGCGGGAGCTGGGGCAGGCAGAGATTGAGGAGAAAGAGCAAGCCCGCGGCCAGGAGCAAAAAGACGGCGAGGCAGAGCGCCTTTTTTTTCCGCTCCTCCGCCCCGGACAGCTCCGCCCAGGCCACGCCAAAGGCCACCGCCGCCGAGAGGGTGCCGCCGAGGTTGGCCCCCAAATTGGGCGCCGCGAGGACAAAGATGATGAGGATGTAGAAGGCAAGGATTGCCGCCCCCAGCAGGGCGGAAGCAATTTCCCGGCGCGGCGGGGCGCTCTCCCCGGAGACAAAGACCGCCAGGGAGGCCGTCCCCAGCAGGGCCGCGCCGATGAGGACGCCCATGTACTCGTTGCCCATCCCGTAATAGCGCACCCCGCCGGCGGGATCGTAGCTGAAGGCGGAGAGCTGCTGCAGGGGAGACCCGGCCAGGGTGTCGATGAGCAGGGCCAGGGCGATGCTCCAGCCCAGCACGGCCCAGTAGAGATGGCGGCGGCGGTGCATCAGGGGATGAAGCAGCAAGGCCGGCAGCAGCGACGCGCCGAAAAGAAGGAGGCCGCTCTGCCAGGCGGCCGGGCGGGGAAAGGCGGTCAGCCCGGGGAGAAGAAGCAGCGCCGGGGGGACGAAGAGCAGTATCCGGATCCCCAGGGAGAGGAGGGGCAGCAGCGGGCCTGCCTTCAGCAGCAGCCCGGCCAGGGCGGCCAGGAGAGTGGCCACAAGGACGGCCACGTAGCCCTTGAGCAGCGGAGAGCGCTGGCTGAACACCAGCGCGGTATGGCTGCTGAAGCGATCCAGGAAATCAAGCGTATCTTCACGGGGCAGCAGGTCGAAGGAGGAGCCCGGGGCCGGGCCGGAGGGGGCATCCTCGCCGCCGCCCTCCAGCAGCGCCAGGACGAGGGGAACGAGGTCAGTATTCTGCACCAGGCCCGGGCGGCGGGTGGCGGCGCTGCGCAGCAGGCCGGGGCCCAGGCCGGGGACAGCAAGTAGGAAGGGGGCCAGCTGCTCTCCTCCTGCCGGGCGGTTCAGCGGCAGCGAGGGCGCCAGAAGGATGAGGGCGGCACCCTCCTCCTCGGCGAGGGGCAGCAACCGGCCCAGCAGCCGATCCAGGTTCGCCATAGTTTTTTGAAACAGCTCCTCTCCCCTGGCCGGAGCCAGGTTGGGCCAGTAATCGTCAAGCCGGCTGCTGTCGCCGAATTCCACCACGTGCAGGTGCGCCAGGGCCAAGTTCTCAGCCACGGCGGCGGCAAGGGCATCCACATCCGTGCGCAGGCCAAAGGGGTAAAGGGGGTCTTCCAGCAGCATCTCCCTGCCTATGGCCCCGGCAAAAACCTCACCGCCGGCATCCATGGCCGCCATCACGGCGCTGCGATTGGGGGCAGCCCCGTCGGCGTTGCCCCAGACCGCGGCGTTAAAACCCCTTTTTTTGAGCATCTCCCCCATCAGTCCCACCGCCACGGGGTAGGGAAGCTCGTCGTTCTTCTCCTGCAGCGCGGCGGCGTGCAGGTGAAAGATCGCTCCCCGGGGAGCCTTCCCGGTGCGGCGCTCGAAGACCAGCTCGGCCCGCTCCCCCGCGAAGTGCTCGCCCCTTTGGAAGGCCTCTCTCCCCTCCGCTCCGGCCGCCGCCCGGGCCCCGGCGCCGAGGCTCAGGTAGCCGCTTTCGCTGCCCCCCCGCCCGGTGCGCACATTCATCAGGGCAGCGGCGCCCTTCTTAAGAAGCCGGGCCAGGTGCGGCCCCGCCGCGCGGCGGAGATCGCCGTACGAGAGCCGGTCCGCTAGCAGCAGGATAACCCTCCCCTCTCCCTTTGCGGCAGCACCCTCAAGGGGAAGCCAAGGTTCATCTGCAGGGCGAACCCACTGGAAAAGCAAAAAGGCAGCGATGCCCAAAACCGCCGACGCAGCGGCGAGGGCGGCAAGCAGCTTCCTGCCGCAGCCGGACTCTTTCCCGGGCGCTGCGCTCACCGGACCACCTCAGGGCGGCCGGTTTTGGCTGCCCGGCACTCGCCCCCGGCGGCCAGCCGGCGGTAAAGAGCGGCGGTGCGGGAGAGCATCCGCTCAAGGGTAAACTGGCTCCTCACCCTTTCGCAGCCGGCCAGGGCCAGGCGGCGGGCCAGCGCCGGGTTGCGGGCCAGGGCAGCTACGGCACGGGCCAGGGCTACGGCATCAGCCGGCGGGACAAGGAGTCCGTGCACCCAGTTAACAATCACTTCGGGGATGCCGCCGACCCGCGTGGCCACCACGGCGCAGCCGGCGGCGGCAGCTTCGAGAAGCGCAAGGGAGAACCCTTCCGTGAGCGAAGGCAGGACAAAGATGTCCACGCCGGCCAGGCGGCGGGGCAGATCGTCAATGTGGCCGCAGAAGGAGAGCCGACCGGAGAGGCCCAGCCGGCAGGCCAGCCTCTCCAGGGCGGGCCGCTCTGGGCCGTCGCCGGCTACCAGGAAGCGCATCTGCGGGAAAAGCGGCGCCAGCGCGGCGGCGGCCTCCAGGAAATAGGAGAGGCCCTTCTGGACGGCAAAGCGGGCGGCCGTGCCCACGACCATCTCCCTTCCGGGCTGGAACCGCGCCGGCCGCCCGGCGGCGGCCGCTTCGAAGGACGCGGCGTCGATGCCGTTGTGGATGACGGTGATCCGCTCCCGCGGAATGCCCAGGGCGGCCAGTTCTCCGGCCAGGGCGCCGGAGACGGCAATGTAATGGGTATTCCCGTCGCCCAGGATTTTCCATGCCGCCGGTACATAGCGGAAAGCCCCGTGGGCCGGGTAGTTGTGCGCGGTGACTAAAACGGGGACGCGGGCCAGCCGCGCCGCGGGAAGTCCGGCCAGCGCCGCCTTGAAGCCGTGGATATGCAGCAGGTCCGGGCGGAGCCTGCGCAGCAGCCCGCAGAGGCGTTGGAAGACAAGCAGGTCGCCTGCCGGGCTTATGCCCCCGGAAAGAGGCAGCCGGAAGAGGCGATCTGCCGGGAGCCCCGCCGTCATGGCGGGGTCATTTTCCGGCGGCGCCCCCAGGTAGAGAATGTAGTCCCGGCTGAAACGGCGCAGCAGCTGCTCCAGGTGGCTGCGCATGCCCCCGGAGGCGGGACGGGCCAGGTAAAATATTTTCCCTTTTCCGCCGGTCCCATCAGGCTTGCCCTGATCCAACACCATCCACACCTGCCGGTAATTGATATCTGCGGTTATATGTTGCCCCTTTAGCGGCAGATAAAATCAGCCCGGCAAAGCATTCCCCCGCTGAAAGGTACCTGTGCCCTGCAAAGTGGGACAAGAAGGTACGTCCCCAGTGTCCCACTTGGTTAAGTTGACTTTGCGGGATTGAAGTGATATGATGTTACATGCCGGTGGTCATGCGCCCGTGGTGAAAGGGATATCACGCAGGCCTCCGGAGCCTGAAGTCGGGGTTCGAATCCCTGCGGGCGCACCACTCCGGCAGGCAGCCTGAATGAAGGGGCTGCTTTTTTCTTCCCTGTTTACTCCTGCTATTGCCCTTCATGTGAAAAAGGAATATCATTTTAGTGCGGTTGACATGAGAAGGGAGGTGGCATTGTGGAAGCTGACGATATCCCTAGTCCTCATTCGCAATTTAAAACCAGGCAGTTTTACGAAGCAACAATGCTGCCACAAGGCCATACCAAGGAGGTTCTCTTCTCATGTCTACTGTCGACATCTCTTACCTGGAACAGATTCGCAGCCTGCTGCATGACCAGGGGGCCGCGGAGGCCCTTCGGGAACTGGCCGGCGAGCTCCAGCCCTACGATCTTTCTGAGCTTTTAACCAAGCTGGAGGACGAGGAGCAGCTTCTTTTCCTGGCTGCTCTGCCCCCGGCAATAGCCGCGGAGACGCTGGAGTACTTTGATCCGGTAGAGCAGTACCACTTTCTCGACCACCTCGATCCTGAAGTTGCCGCCCGCATACTGAACCTCATGCCGAGCGACGCGGTGGTGGAACTCTTTACGGCGTTGCACCCCCGCCAGACGGAGCAGCTCTTTGCCCTGCTGGAAGAGCCCTTTCACGAGCAGATCCGGAACCAGATGTCCTATCCTGAAAACAGCGCCGGCAGCCTGGCCTCGGTGGACTATATCGCCGCCCGCCGCTGGTGGACGGTGGAGCAGACCCTCTCGCACATGCGCAAGGTGCAGGCCACGGCCGAGTTGTTCAACTATGTTTACGTTCTCGGGCCCCTGGGCGAACTGGTTGGCGTTATCTCCCTGCGGCAGCTCATCCTGGCCGATCCGGACACGCGCCTGGATGAGATCATGGTGCAGAAGCTGATCACCGTGCCCGCCGAACTGGACCAGGAGCAGGCTGCCCGGCTCGTAGCCAACTACGACCTCATCGCCCTGCCAGTAATCAGCAGTACCGGCAAAATGGTGGGCATACTCACCGTAGACGATGTCGTCGATGTAATCGAAGAGGAAGCCACCGAAGATATCCACCTCCTGGGCGGCAGCGGGCCGGTGGAAACCCCTTACTTTAAAACGAGCCTGGCCACCTTCTTCCGCAAAAGGTTTGTCTGGCTGCTGCTTCTCTTCGTGGCCCAGGCGTTTACGGGTAACATTCTCCGCCATTACGAGGGCCTGCTTGCCCAGGTCGTAGCCTTATCCTTTTTCATCCCCCTGCTCACCGGCACCGCCGGCAACGCCGGCACCCAGACTTCGACCATGGTCATAAGGGCGCTGTCGATGGGGGAGATCCGCGCCGGAGATTTCTTGAAGGTTATCTGGCGGGAACTGCGGCTCGGGCTGGCCCTGGCCCTGCCCATGGCCGCGATTACCTTCCTGCGCGCCCTCTTGCTGGGCAGCTCAACTTACATGGGCTTTACCGTGGCCACCACCATCCTGGTTACGATCACGGTAAGCTCAACCATCGGCGCCATCATGCCCATTGTGGGTAAAAAACTGAACATCGATCCGGCAGTTTTCTCCTCGCCCATGATCACCACGGTGATGGATTCCTTGGGCTTAATCATCTATTTCCAGTTTGCTCGCCTTATCCTGGGCTTTTAAAATGGGACCGTAAAAGACAGGGCTGCGGATGAGCCCACTCCCCTTCCAGAGGCGCTGCCTCTCCCGCAGCCCTAAAAAACATTCCTGATGGAGGGCACTTCCGTATCTTTGATTCTTTTGGCCAAGCGCTTGGCCACGGCCACTTCCACCAGCAGGTCCGCCTTTCTGCGCAGCTTGATGAGCTGAACCACCCTGGTCAGCGATTCATCAAGCTGGTCCACATGGCGATGGTCCATGATCGGAGTCCAGGAAGCATCTGTCCGGGCCCAGATTTTTTGAAGCTCCTCCGATTCCCGGGAAGCGGCATCCCAATCGTCCTCCTCCACGGCCCGGTGAATCCGCTGCAGGCTCTCCTGCAGCTGATGGTACAAGGCGTTGGTGTAAGCAAACATGATTATGGATCCGGCGAGGATGACAAGGAAGAAGGCCGCCGTGAGCCATACCGTCCTCACCGCATTTTCTGCTCCTTTCGCTGCACGTAGAGCTGCCCTTCCGTGTCCAGGCTGGCAAAAAGAACTTCCTTAACGTCCTCGATGCCACGCTTCTTCAGCTCGTTCTGCAGCCAGAGCAGGTCCAGCTTTATCTTGGCCAGGTTTTCATGGTTCACATTCCCATCCACGATGAGGGGATGCGGTAGTCCTTCGTATTTCGTCTCAATCTGCAGATCGCGCGGCTGCAGCGGCCGGCACTGCGACTTGGGGATGACGCTGAGCTCGCCGTTTGTTTCAAAGATGGCAAACTCTACGTCGTTGATATTGTGATAGCCGCAGATGCGCAGCTGCTCGAGCAGATCGTTAATGTTCAGGTGCATATTGCGCAGCTCCGATTCGACGATTTTGCCGTTTTGGATGATGATGCTTGGCCGCCCGCAGACCAGCGTGCGCACCTTCTCGCTTCTCTGGGCGGCGTAGGAGGTGAGCACCTGGAAGACCATGAGCAGGATAATGGGGATAATGCTGTTGAAAAGGGGAATGGCAATATCCTCCATGGGGATGGCGGCCAGCGCGGAGATCATGATCAAGACCACCAGCTCATAGGGCTGCAGCTCGCCGATCTGCCGCTTCCCCATGATGCGCATGGAGATGATCACCAGCGCAAACAAGATTAGCGTCCTGAACATGACCACGAACATCCTGATTCGCCCCTTAAAGTATTCCTTAAAACGATGGCATAAACGCTCTAGTTATAGCATAAGAAAAAAGAAGCCGTTCATACACAGCCGGTTAGGTGCCCGAGCCGGGCCGCCTGGCGCGCCACTTTGCGAAAGCTGCAATTTTAAGGCCTCCAGCGGCAGGATAACCAGTCTCTTTAAAGAATTCAAGCAAATAAGCTGCAATTACGCCTCAAAAGGAGTATGGTTATGGAACATTCAAGTAAAATTGGCGACTACCTGGTATGGCTATCCTCGCCACCATCTTCTGCTGCCTGCCTTTCGGCATCGTGGCCATTGTTTATGCGGCCCAGGCCAAGGGCCACCTTTCATCGGGCGACTTTGAGGCGGCGGAAGAGGCTGCCTCCAAGGCCCGGACATGGTGCCTGGCGGCGACGCTGACTGGCCTGGGCGTTGTATTAATCTACCTGCTTATTAGCTGCGCAGGAATGCCCCTGTACATGGACTTCTAGCGCCAGGCCTTTTCCTCTTCAGGGAGGTTATGGAGGATTCTGTTTCCAGGACACGAATTGTATGGGGAATTAATGGTTAAAGGAGAAGGGAAATGAGCGAACGCGAATCGAAAATTTGCGGCTACTGCGGAGGTGAGATTACCCCTCGCCATAACCTGGTCATCTGCAGCGGCTGCAACAAGGCCTACCACATGCACTGCTGGGACAAAAGCGGTCGCTGCCAGACCGACGGCTGCGAGGGCAAGCCTGTCTACCACCCGGCCCCCGAACCGGAGGCGCAGGCGCCGCGGCAGGCTTCGTCCATGGCTAAGGATGTGCCGAACTACCTGGCATGGGCCATCCTGGCCACCATTTTCTGCTGCCAGCCTCTTGGGATTGTGGCCATTGTTTTCGCAGCGCAGGCCAGCAGCAGCCTTGCAGCAGGCAACTACGAAGCTGCCCTGAAAACTTCTACCATGGCAAGAAACTGGTGCCTGGCGGCAACCGTCGTCGGCGTGGTCTGGATCGTGCTGGTCTCGATAGCAGCTTTCGTCCTGGCGTTCATCACAGAAGGCATTGTCATGAGCATTTAGCAGAGAGGAACCCAATCTTGAAACTCTTCAGCGTACGGCCTCCGGCTGCAGCCGGCCGAAAAGAGAGGCTGTTGGCCCTGCTCCTGGTTTCGATAGCGGCAGGAGGGCTGCTCTACTTTCTCACATACAACCCGGAAGCGCCGCTCATACAGACGCCCCCCTGCCTCTTTCGAACCCTCACCGGCCTTTACTGCCCGGGATGCGGCAGCCGCAGCGCCCTCATCCAGCTGGCCCGCGGCAACCTTTACGCCGCCTGGCGCTTAAATCCCCTGCTCATCCTTTTCTTGCCGGCGGCGGTTCTCTTTCTCCTCTCGCAAGTAAAGATCCTCCTTACGGGGCGCTCCCTCCCCCGCCTTTTCCTTCACCCCGCCTTGACCTGGGCCATTTTCTTCATCATCCTGGCCTACTGGATATGCCGTAACATCCCCCTCTACCCCTTCACCCTGCTGCAGCCGGTCATCGTAAATTGACCGTTAAGTTAAGTGATGCTATGATAGAATCAACTATGATATGATGCAGACGGCATAGAAAGAAAAGAGGTCCTATCTTGCGTACCATCGCCCTGGCCTGCGAAACGATCAGCGACGAGATCAAGCTCGCCGCGGAACAGGTGGGCTCGCGGATCCCCATCCGCTGGATTGAGTCGGGCCTGCACAACTCTCCCGAAAGATTGCGCCAATACCTTCAGCAGGAGATCTCCTCGGTAGAACAGCTCAACCCGGAAAATATTCTCCTGCTTTTTGGCTACTGCGGCAACGCCCTGCTGGGCCTGGTCTCGGCAAAATGCCGCCTGGTCATCCCCCGCGTTGACGATTGCATTTCGCTCCTGCTTGGTGGGAACAGGAGGCGCAATGAGCTGAGCCGTGAGGCCATGGCCTACTACCTCACCAAGGGCTGGCTCCGCCATGAAAACAACCTCTGGCACGAATACCACCACTGCCTGGAAAAATTCGGCCCGGAGCGCAGCCGCCAGATCTTCGGGCTAATGCTGGGCAAATACAAAAATTTAAACGTGATTAAAACCGGCGCCTACGACCTGGAGGATATACTGCCGCAAACCAGGGAGCTTGCCCGCGCTCTCAACTTGCGGCACCAGGTCATCGACGGATCCCTGGAGTTGATTCATAAAGCGTTGCGCGAAGAGTGGGACGAGGACTTTGCCATCATTGAACCTGGGGCCCCGGTCACCCTGGAAATGTTGCACCTCCTGCCGGCGCCGCTGCCGCAGGCCGATAGCGGAAACTAATCGGCCGGCGGTTTTTTTATTCGCTGCGCCGGAGTGAAAATTATAAAAAAATAATCAAACGGAGTTGTCGCTAAGTCATGAAAGTTAAGATTAGTTTTATGACCGCTTCGGGCCTTAAATCGGAAGTGACAGTGGATAGGGGCACAAATCTGCTCGAGGCTGCCGCCCGCGCCGGGATGGCCGTGGAAGGCAACTGCGGCGGAAAGGGCAGCTGCGGGAAATGCAAAGTAAGGCTCCGCAAAAAACTGCCGGGGGAGCCTTTCGATGTGGAAAAAAAGTTTTTGTCGCCCGCCGAGCTGGCAGAGGGCTGGGTTCTCGCCTGCCGGAGAACGGCCGACGAAGATATGGAGGTGGAGGTGCCGGAGCAGAGTGACGCCTTCAGGCGCAAAATCTCCTTGACCGAGGAAGAACCGGCCGTCGAGCTGGAACCCGCCGTGCGCAAAATCGAGCTCGCCCTCGAGCAGCCCACGGTAGAGGATCAGACTCCCGACCTGGAAAGGCTGCTGCGCCGGCTGCCGGAGAAGCACGTGCGCGTTCCACTGCGCCTCCTGGCCAAACTGCCGCAGGTTATGCGAGAGGACAACTTTGCCGTCACCGCGGTAGTGTCGGCAGAGAGGCTCATTGCCGTAGAACCGGGGCGGACGGCGGAGCGCCTTTACGGGGTGGCTTTTGATATCGGCACCACCACCATTATGGGTTCACTGCACGATCTTAACAGCGGCAGGGCGCTGGCCGTGGGGGCAGCCACCAATCCCCAGAACGTCTACGGCGCCGACGTCATCTCGCGGATCACCTATGCCTCGGGCGGCCCCGACAATCTCAAGCGGCTGCAGCAAAAGGTCATCGAGGCACTTAACGGGATCATCAAAGAGCTGGCCCGGAAAGCGGGCATCAAGCGGCATGAAATCTACGAGGCTACCGCGGTGGGCAACACCACCATGAGCCATCTCTTCCTGGGGGTTGATCCCACCTACCTCGCCCCCGCTCCTTTCATCCCCGCCTTCCGCCGGGCGATTGCCGTGGAGGCCGCTGAAATAGGGCTGGATATAAACCCTGGTGGGCAAGTGGTGGTTCTGCCCAATATAGCCGGCTACGTGGGCTCCGACACCGTAGGGGTGATCCTCGCCACCGGGCTGGAGAAGCGCCGCGACCGCTGCGCCGTCATCGACATCGGCACCAACGGCGAGCTGGCCCTGGCCGCCGGGGGGCGGATCCTGACCTGCTCCACGGCCGCGGGACCGGCTTTCGAGGGAGCCCAGATCAAGTACGGCATGCGGGCGGCGGATGGAGCCATCGAGGCGGTGCGGATTGAAGATGGAGAGGTTATCCTTAAGGTAATCGGCGACGCCCCGCCGCGGGGCATCTGCGGCTCGGGGCTCATAGACGCTGCCGCCGCCCTGCTGAAAGCAGGGGTGCTGGAACCCTCCGGCCGCCTGGTGGACCCGGAAACGAGTGGAGCGCACCTGCCTCCGTCGCTGAAGGCGCGGTTGCGCCCCGGCAAAGGCGGTTTTGAATTCATCCTGGCGGGGAAGGAAATTGCCGCCGGCGGAGAAGACATCGTCCTCACGCAGCCCGACCTGCGCGAGCTGCAGCTGGCCAAGGGGGCCATCTACGCCGGGCTGCAGATCCTGCTGAAGGATGTGGGTCTCACGGAAGCCGACCTCGACGAGGTGCTGCTGGCCGGCGCCTTCGGCAACTACATCCGCAAGGAGAGCGCCCGGGCTATTGGGCTGCTGCCGGCGATTCCCCTGGAAAAGATCACCCCGGTGGGCAATGCCGCCGGGCGCGGCGCGAGAATGGCGCTGCTGTCAAAAAAAGAGCGCGCCCGCGCCGAGGCGCTGCTCGACCTGGTGGAGCACGTGGAATTATCCGCCAGGCGCGATTTCCAGGAAGCCTTCATCAAGGCCCTGGCTTTCGTTAGTGTAAAATTACTGTAGGGTTATGGAGGATATTTCCATATGGAAATAGAAGAGGAACCTCACATTCGAACAAACCCCCAAAGGAGGTCGA
>Ga0209608_1000658_pt1 | contig 32428 bp, 32 predicted proteins | sample AD_UKC130_MetaG_FD_184428 | JGI IMG/M metagenome (GOLD analysis project Ga0209608, IMG submission 184428) | Active sludge microbial communities of municipal wastewater-treating anaerobic digesters from Canada - AD_UKC130_MetaG (SPAdes) (version 2) | ecosystem: Engineered > Bioreactor > Anaerobic... | reverse complement strand
GACGCCACTGATTCAAAATACCGATTGGGCATATGGGTGAGAGACAGCACTGCAGGCATTGGCAGCCTGACCTTTATCGATCCGGTAAGTGGTTATTTTGGAGCTCTAGGACATGCAATAACCGATGTGGACACCGGCTCGATAATGTCCGTCAAAAATGGTAAGGTGAGCGAATCCAGGATAGTGGACATAAAAAAAGGTAAGAAAGGGCAGCCCGGAGAGTTGATCGGCAGCTTTTCAAGTAACAGAATGGTTATCGGTGATATTGTAAAAAACACGAGGTACGGCATATATGGCAAGGTCAAGCCCTTATACTCAAAAATAGTAGAAAACAATCCGATACCGATAGCATACCAGTACAATATATACCCTGGTGATGCCAAGATTTTAACAACCATTGACAATGAGGGAATAAAGGAGTACGACATAAAGATCCTCAAAGTAAACAGACAGACTCAGCCCGGACCCAAAGGAATTGTAATCGAGATAACAGATCCTGAGCTATTGGAAAAAACCGGCGGCATCCTGCAGGGCATGAGCGGCAGCCCTATTATACAGGATGGCAAGCTGGTGGGAGCTATTACACATGTATTTGTAAATGATCCTAAAAAAGGCTATGGGATCTTCATAGAATGGATGCTGGATGAAGCCAATAAAATCATGGACTGAGGATACAACAATAATAAGTGGAATATATCCTAAAATCAAGAAGGATTCATTGCCGATTTGTCGAATACATTTCAAATAAGTAGATAGAAAAAAGTGGTTTTTTCATAGGGGGTCTTATTTATGAAAAATAAGATTTCGGTATTGATTGCTGATGATAACAAGGATTTTTGCGAGATTTTGCACCAATATCTTGAGATGCAGGATGATATTGAAATAGTAGGTGTGGCAAATGACGGCAATGAGGCAGTTGACCTTATCAACAAGCTCAAACCTGATATTTTGATTTTAGATATAATCATGCCTCACCTGGATGGCATAGGCGTGCTTGAAAAGTTGAATGCTCGTGAAACGGAGCACCAGCCAAAAACTATAGTACTATCTGCAGTCGGACAGGACAAGATCACTCAGAAGGCAATAGCTCTGGGCGCTGACTACTACATTGTCAAGCCTTTTGATCTGGAGATTTTTGTCAAACGTATTCGTGAACTTACCATGATAGACTATGAGGTGGTCAGGCACGCAAGTTCTGCACCTGAGGTAAGCTACAACACATACAGGAATGAAGAGTCCAGGCCAATAGAGATCGCTATCACCAACATTATGCATGAGATAGGGGTCCCAGCCCACATAAAAGGATATCATTACCTCAGGGAAGCTATATATATGGTCTACAATAAAATAGAACTTTTGAGCGGGATCACAAAGGAGTTGTACCCGAATATAGCTTTAAAATTCAACACCACTCCCAGCAGAGTCGAAAGGGCTATACGTCATGCGATCGAAGTAGCATGGAGCAGAGGCAGGGTTGAGACGATAAACAAGCTTTTTGGATACACGGTCCACGATGAAAAGGGCAAACCAACCAACGGCGAGTTTATCGCTATGGTGGCCGATAAGCTCAGGATCCAGTCTAAAGCGCTGAAAACAAGATAGTACAAGGGTATTCTTGAAATATCACAGAACATATTACACTAAAAAAAGGACAGTAAATCGATACTGTCTTTTTTTGTACGTATATATTGCTAATTTTATGCAAAAGCTATATAAAAATACAACAGTTCAGGAGAACTCCGGATCATATGATTATTCGAGGATATGCTAAAAAGGATGTGAAAACCAAAAGGCTGGTCAACAGGCTCAGACAAAACGACATAGCTGTTATCAGCCACCGTGATTTAGATGAGGTGGCTGCCCTTCATTTGACTGAAAGGAAGGTTCGCGCAGTTATCAACTGTGCTGAATCCATAAGTGGCAGATATCCGAACCAAGGCCCGAAGATACTGTCGGAAGCCGGTATACCGGTGATAGACAATATAGGTAAGGAGGTATTCGATAAGATCAGGGAAAATGATTTTATCGAAATAATCGATGATTCACTCTATTTAAACAAGGAAATAATATGCAAAGTCAATATACTCAGCAAGGAAGAGGTTGCCAGAAAAACCGAACTTGCCTCAGAAAACCTGAAAAAAATACTATATGATTTCGTAGAAAATACGCTTACTTATGCAGAGAAGGAAAAGCAATATCTGCTCGAACCTGTGGCCATACCGCCGGTAAACGTCAAAATTAAAGGAAAGCATGTGCTGATAGTTGTCAGAGGCAAAAATTACAAGGAAGATCTGAAGGCCATCAGACCTTACATCATGGATGTAAACCCGGTGATAATAGGAGTCGACGGTGGGGCAGATGCCGTTTTGGAATTTGGTATAAAGCCAGATATTATTATTGGTGATATGGACAGTGTCAGTGACGATTGTCTTAAAAAATGTAAAGAGATCATAGTTCACGCTTACCCGGACGGTACAGCACCCGGGATGCAAAGGCTCGAGGCATTGAAGATTGATGCAAGAAAATTCTGTTATCCGGGTACAAGTGAGGATATAGCCCTGATATTGGCTTATGAAAACAAAGCTGAACTTATCGTAACAGTGGGAAGCCATACCAATATGATAGATTTCCTGGAAAAAGGGAGAAAAGGGATGGCAAGTACATTGCTTGTAAGGATGAAGGTAGGCTACAAGGTCGTAGATGCCAAAGGAGTCAGCGAGCTCTATCAAAACAGGCTGAGACCTTCCTATATCCTGATGCTGATGGCTGCTGCGATGCTGCCATTAGCTCTGGTTGCCAACACTTCACCGCTGATCCGTGATTTATATCGCCTTATTTTTCTTAGACTGAGGCTGCTGTTTGGCTTGTAGAGGTGTTTGTAAATGGTCAATATCAAATATTATGTTTTTTTGATGACAGGGATATTCCTTGCCCTGGGTCTTGGTATGATGATCGGAATCACCCTGGAAGACAAGAATGTTATTGAAAATCAGCAGATGCTCCTAGTAAATCAAATCGAGGAACGTATTTTATATTATAAGAGTGAAAGTGAGAAACTTAAGCAGGAGCTTGATGACACGCAAGCAGAGCACAAGCAACTGGAACAACTGGCGGATATGCTGCTTGCCGAAGCGACAGCGAACAGGCTTGCCGGCCTGAATATCGCCTTAATCAGCTTCAATGATAAAGCAGATACAGATTACCTGGTAGATTTACTGACCCATGCAGGTGCTTCCATCCGATTTGATATAGCTTTATCTATGAATTATGCTGCAGGGCTTCTTTCGATTGACCCGGAAACAATGTCGATCGATGATAATTATGAGATCGTTCATGCTATTATAAACGATCTTGTGTACTGCCTGAACTTCGGAGGAACGACGCCTTTGATACAGGAAATGCATGAGCTGGGGATCATCGAAAACAATTATGGTTACGAGGCCCCTGCTGATTCAGTTATATTACTGTGCGACGGAAATGCTACTTCGACCTATGACACAATATTCATAAGCTATATGCTTGAGTCGGGACTGCCTGTTGTCGCTGTTGAATCAGGGCGTTTGGATAACAGTGCTGTAGGCGACTATAAGACTTTGGGCATATCTACTATTGACCATATAGATACACTATATGGCAGGCTTTCTTTGATCTCAGTCCTCACCGGCCGCAAAGGCTGTTACGGATATGGCAGCCATGCTGACGCACTTGTTCCGGATCCGATCTTTGGCGATTATCTACCAGACCTTGAAGATCAGGGCGATATGGCTGCAAGTAACGGGGGCAGTCAGAATTGAGCTTATATGATCTTAGTATTACAGCTGTTATCCCGGCTTTCAATGAAAGCGAGACTATAGCTTCAACCATTACAGCACTCCGTGACCTAGAATGCATAGACAGAATATTGGTGGTAGATGACGGCTCATCGGATAATACAGCAGATATCTCTAGAAAAAGCGGGGCTGAGGTAATCAGGCTGGGCAAGAACAAGGGAAAAGCTCATGCTATGAAGACAGGTTATGAGTCAACCAACACACAGGTGATATTGTTCATCGATGCTGACGTGGGCCGTAGCGCAAAGGAAGCGATAAAGCTGTTAGAGCCTGTTTGCAGGGGTGATTCAGATGCAACTGTAGCAAGGTTTGCGTCAGCGAAAAACAAAGGTGGTTTTGGACTGGTTAAGCGTCTCTCTGCATGGGGCTTGAATATCATGACAGGAAAAACGTTCAGCAGTGTACTATCCGGTCAAAGATGCTTCAAACGTCAGGTATTGGATGGCTTAAGCTTTGATTATTCCTCCTTCGGCATAGAATTCGGTATGACTTTGGATCTACTAAGAAAAGGAGTAAGTTTAACAGAGGTCGATGTAGACATGCGCCATCGGGCCACTGGCAGGGACCTGAAAGGATTTTTGCACAGGGGGAAGCAATTTGCAGATATCTTTAAGGTGATTCTAATAAAGTTAAGGGAAGACAAAATCGCTTGTTTGGATAAACTATTCAGGAGGTAGAGTTGTTTCAGACGATTTTAAGGTATATCCTGGCAACAGCCGTTGCGCTTGCGACATTTATAGCATTCAAGAGAAGAATAGTGGGTTTCCTTATATCGAAAAAGGTAACAGCAATCAATTATGCCGGTGTAGAGATCGTTAATGGCGCCGGCTTGCTGCTGGCCTTTTCCTCACTGACATCATCTCTGGTACTGTTACTGCTAGAAAGCGATACATCATGTCAAACATACTTATATATGGTGCTGACCTTATCCTTTGCCGGATTACTTGATGACATCATGGGAGATCCGCAGGTAAAAGGTTTATCAGGTCATGTCAGAAGTCTCCTTAAGGGCGGGTTTTCTACCGGGATCCTGAAGGCTGTGACAGGACTTGCATTAGGCATAGTGCTTGCCCTAGATGTATATTCTGATGCTGTCACATTTCTTGTTGATATATTTCTGTTTGTCTTATGCGTAAATATGATAAACCTGCTGGACTTACGGCCAGGCAGGGCAATAAAGGGTTGGGTCCTGATATCACTTATATTCCTTTGTCTAGGAAGGTTCGATCAGACCTGGATACTGCTTCCCTTGACAGCATGCATATGCTTGTATGCTAAAGATGAAATGTTGGAAGTATATATGCTGGGGGATACAGGATCTTGTCTGCTGGGGGGAACAGCAGGATTTTATGCTGTTATGGTGCTGCCTATAACAGCAAAGGTTGCGTTTGTGTTTTTACTTTCTGTATTGCATTTGCTGGCCGAGTATGTATCCTTATCAGTTTGCATTGAAAAGGTATCTATATTGAGAAAACTGGACAGGCTGGGAAGAAAGGAATAGATCAATGATAGAGATAAAGACAGGGAGGGTCATTAGAGTCCTGTCAGAAAGCAAGGATAAAACAGAAGTCCTGCTTGATATCGATCATCCTGTCAAAAAAGCGATAAACTATAACTCATTGACCGGCAAGGTATCAGTAGGTGATATGCTATACCTGAATACTACTGCTGGCTCTTTGTCTCTAGGTACTGGAGGCTGGCATTTCGTTATAGCGAACGCATCCTGTAAATGTCTTGATCATATGCCGCTTGGGCACGGAATGAAGGTCAGGTATAGCCCAATGCAGGTGCAGATCCCATTCGTTGAGGAAGAAAACAAGGCTGATCCCGATTTATATAATGCCGGGTTGGATCTAAGGGGAAAGCTAGTGATCTTCGGTGAGTTGCACAGTATGCTGCCCCCTGCATGCGCCTTCCTCAAACTATATGGCAATGGAAATACTAAGACGGCCTATATCATGACAGACCACGCTGCCCTGCCTATTTGCTTTTCTGATAATGTAAGCCTGCTAAAGCAAAAGGGACTTCTGGATTTGACTATAACCACAGGTAATGCCTTCGGTGGAGATAAGGAATGTGTAAATATATATACAGCTTTCCAGACTGCCGCATCAATGGCCAACGCTATTATAGTCACTATGGGTCCGGGTATCTCAGGCACAGGGACTAAGTATGGCTTTTCCGGCTTGGAACTGGCTTTTTATGTCGATTTAGCCTCCCGGTACGGGGCCAGTTGCATCTATATACCAAGGATAAGCTTTGCAGATAAGCGGTTACGCCATTATGGTATCAGCCATCACTCTATGACGATAATGAGTGAATTTCTTCATGAGACTGTGTATATTGCTTTACCTATAGTGGAGAAGAAAAAACTGAAGTTTATGTTCAGGCAAATCAGGTCTGCAGGACTTCCCTTGTCAATAAGACTTTCGATACTTGATGGCCGGGGAGTTGAAAAGGCTATGATGGTATATGGACTAGAGACAACATCGATGGGTAGGGGATTTAAGGACGATCCATGCTTTTTTCTTGCCATAGGAGCATCATGTGCTAAAGGCTTGCAACTGCTTACCGTGAATCCGGTATATCAAAAATAATGTCGGATGAGTTATATATGCTTTCTCAAATGCATACTAATCATTATAGTGTACAAGCATATAAGCAAGGGGGCTCAGGTACAGTGTTCAACCGCCTGAAGTCAAATGTTGTTCAGCACTTTAAGCAAAATCTTATCCTATATCTGATAATAGGTTTTGCAGTTATAACCGGAGTTACTACCGGCTTGTTCACTGTAGGGGCAATGCAAGAAAGTCAGAAGGAAGACCTGGCTGAATATATCAGTTTTTTTTTCAGTAGTTCCCTCAATGAGTCTGTCAATGGCATCCAGGTGTTTTTGCTGTCTGCCTGGCAGCACTTTCAATTCTTCTTATTGATATGGCTATCGGGGATGCTTCTTCCTGGAATGCCTGTAACTTTCATTTTGATTGGTATACGCAGCTTTTTTATAGGCTTTACTATCAGTTTCATAGTAGGTCAATATGATCTGGGTGGAGCCTTGTTTGTGCTTGTATGCATTCTACCTCAGTCGTTACTTTATGTACCGTGTTATATGGGTCTTGGAGTACTGGCCCTGGAAAATGCGATAAAAAAGTTCAGGACCAGAAAGATGAAATTCACAAGGGAGGAAAACTTTAAAAATTTTGCGGCTTATACGGTAAAATTTGTAACTATTTTTCTGGCCTTGATCTTAGGCAGCGTCTTCGAGTCTTTCGTAATGCCATTACTGGTCGGCCTTTTCAAATGGGTATTTAGCTGATAGGTATTGCAAACCTTGGAGGATTTTTTAATTATATGTTGAATTATTAAAGTAGTACATAAAGATTAGAGGTTAGTTGAAAATGGGCTTTTACTTAAGAGAGTTCGAAGAATACCTGAGTTCCGAGAAGTCTTTGTCAACTGTCACGCTAAAGTCATATACTACTGATATAAAGCAGTATATTGCTTATCTTGAGTCTAAAAGCATTACTGACATAAGGCAGACCTCCAATGCTTCTGTGTTGTCCTATATGCTTTATCTGGAAAAGCATAACGCAGTCTCTACAGTGTTGCGTAAACTTTCCGCCTTGAAAAGTTACTATCTGTTTTTATTCACCAGCCATATCATCGATAAGGATCCTACATCAAATCTTAAGCTGCCGAAAAGTGAACGCAAGGTTCCATCTGCCCTGACAGTCGAGGAAGTCGGTTTGCTCATGGAGCAGCCAATGGGAAATGACCCAAAGTCCATCAGAGACAAAGCCATGCTGGAGCTTATATATGCAACAGGGATTCGTGTTTCCGAGCTCATAGCCTTGAATACATATGACCTTGACCTGGCACTGGGTATAGTAGTCTTGAGCGGTTCAGGGAAAACACGAGCTATCCCCTTAGGCAAATCTGCCATAAGCGCTCTCGAAACATACCTGAAGCAAGCCAGAGTTGTGCTTGTACGTGACGAAAACGAGACCGCCCTTTTCGTAAATATGCATGGAAAGCCAATGACAAGGCAGGGATTTTGGAAAATCCTTAAGCAGTATAATCAGGCCGCAGGTATCAGCAAGCATATCACGCCCCAGACGCTCAGACACTCATTCGCCATGCATCTTATAAGCAAAGGGGCTGACATCCGTTCAGTACAGGAGCTGCTTGGGCATGCTGATATCTCAACTACACAAATATACAACCAGAGTAAGGCTTGAACTAAAAGGAGTAGTACAATAAGCACATCATAGAGCACAATAAAGCCAATCCATCCGGAAGGGCTTTATTTTATGTTAAAGAGCTGTTATTTAGGTTATTATAAACCTAATCTAGATTGTTGGAGGTACACAATGTCAAAAGTAATTCTGATCGTTATGGACAGTGTTGGGATAGGCGAACTACCTGATGCATCAAAATATGGCGATGAAGGCAGCGATACATTGGGCAATATCATATCCGACCTGGGCAGTCTTGAAATACCAAACATGATAAGACTGGGGCTTGGAAATATCACAAACGTAAATATACCATACTCATCAAAAGCGCCAATCGGCTGCTTTGGAAAAGCAGCCGAAGCCTCTGCCGGAAAGGATACGACCACAGGCCATTGGGAAATAGCAGGGCTGCAGCTAAAAACTCCTTTTCCCGTATACCCTGATGGTTTTCCGAAGGAGGTAATGGATGCATTCCATGCTGCCACAGGTGTCCAGACCATGTGGAACAAACCTGCATCCGGCAGTGAGATCATACAAAGATTAGGTGAAGAGCATATGAAGACCGGAAAGCTGATAGTATACACATCAGCGGATAGCGTTTTCCAGATAGCAGCTCATGAGGAAATCGTACCGGTCGAAAAACTATATGAGTACTGCAGGGCTGCAAGAGGCATACTCCAGGGGCCTCATGCTGTAGGCAGGGTCATAGCCAGACCCTTTGCGGGTGAGCCCGAGAACTTCCAACGTACAATGAACAGAAAGGATTTTTCCCTGCCGCCGGTCGGAAACACAATACTGGATCTGATTATTGAAAATAGCCTGACGACCGTTGGAATAGGCAAAATAGGTGATATATTTGCCAACAGGGGCCTTAGCAGGATACTGCACACCAAGGATAATGACCAGGGCATAGACGTAACTCTGGAACAGATGAAAGAGGATTTTGACGGGTTGATATTCACCAACCTGGTGGATTTTGACATGCTATATGGCCACCGTAACAATACCATAGGATATGCCCGGGCTCTTGAAGCCTTTGACAGGAGAATACCGGAGCTTATGGATGCCATGGGCGATAAGGACATTTTGATCATAACCGCAGACCACGGCTGCGATCCGACAACGCCCAGCACAGATCATTCACGAGAATATGTACCTATCCTTGTATACGGCAGATCTATAAAAGCAGGAGTGAATCTTGGTATACGTGCCACATACAGCGATATAGGAGCAACAGTGCTTGATCTCCTAGGCATACAACCGGTGCTCGCAGGTTCCAGCTTTACAGACATGATACTATAATGAAAGGAGAATAAAGTTGTATAAAGAGGCAGCCAAATATTTGAGACAACGCTTATCATCAGCACCTGAAGTAGGGCTGATACTGGGCTCTGGTCTGGGCCAGTTTACAGAAAGAATAGAAAATCCAGTTTATGTGGATTACAATTCTGTTCCAGGCTTCCCATACACTACAGTAGAAGGGCATAAAGGCAGGTTTGTGGCAGGCACATGCTCAGGCAAATATGTCATCGCTATGGAGGGCAGATTCCATTATTACGAAGGCTTTGATATCAAAGAAGTCGTACTCCCGGTCAGAGTGCTTAAGGAACTAGGAATCAAAAATCTGATCGTTACCAACGCAGCCGGAGGAGTCAATATGGATTTTAAACCCGGCGACCTTATGCTGATCACTGATCATATCAACCTGAGCGGCATAAATCCATTGAGAGGCAGGAATGAAGCTGAATTTGGCCCGAGGTTTCCTGACATGACCTATGCTTATGATCCGGCTCTGATCGAGCTTGCTGAAAAAACTGCCAAAGCCCTGGACATCAATCTAAGAAAGGGTATATATGCCATGATGCAGGGCCCTAGTTATGAGACGCCTGCAGAAATCAGGATGCTCAGAGTACTCGGTGCAGACGCAGTAGGCATGTCGACTGTTCCCGAGGTGATAACTGCTGTCCATGCTGGTATTAAAGTGATGGGTATATCATGTATTACAAATATGGCAGCAGGTGTACTCGATCGTCCATTGACACATGACGAAGTGATTGTTACAGCTAATTTAGCAAAGGATAAATTTATAAATTTAATATTTGCCATAATAACCTCTCTTTACCCTAGTATAACAACCTCTGCTGTGGGACAACCTAACCTTAGCAAGGTTAGGAGGAGGGATGAACATGAATAAACATGTTTACAAATATTATTCAATTTTTATAGCACTTGTATTCGTTTTTTTTTCTTTGACAAATACTGCCTTGGCTGATATGCCGCCCTTTGAAGTATCAGCAAAATCGGCGATATTGATGGATTATGGCACCGGTGAGATATTATATGAGAAAAACCCTCATGAAAAACTGCCCATAGCAAGCCTTACCAAAATAATGACACTCCTGTTGGCTCTAGAATCTATCGATCAGGGCAAGTTGAAGCTTGAAGACAAGGTAGTAGTAAGTGAACATGCCGCATCGATGGGGGGCTCTCAGGTCTTCTTGCATGAGGGTGAAGTCCTTACGGTAGACGCTATAATGAAAGCCATAATCGTCGCCTCGGGCAATGATGCCAGTGTGGCCTTGGCGGAAAAAATAGCAGGCACCCATGAAGTATTTGTCAAGAAAATGAACGAAAAGGCCCAGGCTCTGGGCATGAAAAATACCAATTTTGTAAACGCCACAGGCTTGCCTGCAGAAAACAGTTATTCAACAGCATATGATGTTGCGATTATGTCCAGGGAGTTACTAAACCATCCTCTGTTTTTCCGTTGGAGCACCATATGGGTAGATACCCTGGAAGAAAGCAGAAATAAAACCGAGCTGGCGAATACCAATCGTTTAGTTAGGTTTTATTCAGGTGCAGACGGCATCAAGACCGGCTCTACAAGTGAAGCAGGATACTGTCTGTCTGCTACAGCCAAGCGCGGAAACATGAGGCTGCTTTCTATCGTCCTGGGTGCGCCAACGTCGAAGGTAAGATTTTCAGAAGCAGCAAAGCTGATGGACTATGGCTTTGCCAATTATAAGTCACTGCAAATCCTGAAAAAAGACGAAGTAGTTCAACAGGACATAGAAATCATGGGTGGTAAAGTCAACAAGATAAACGGGATTGCAGGAAAAGATGTGACCCTACTGCTAAAGGCCGACCAGTCAGACGAGTTCGAAAAAGTAATTACAATAGAAGAAAAACTTAAAGCTCCTATTTCAAAGGGGGACAAAATAGGAAGCATTTCCCTGATCCAGGAAGGCAAAAAGCTTTTATCGGTCGATATACTGGCGGATAGGGATGTGCAGAAGGCGAATGTTTTTGATTATTTCATAAAAATATTAAACAAGTGGATAAGAAGATAGCCAAAATGCTGTTAAAGAGTGTGCCGAAGTTTCTTCGGCACACTTTTTATGTTATAATGGATTCCGATATATAATGTGGGAGGATAGTATATAAATGCCCGACGTAATAGGTATTCTGTTAAGACTTCCCGCTGTATTCCTCGCCATTTCCTTTCATGAATACGCTCATGCGCTGGCAGCGTTCAGACTAGGAGACCCAACGCCTCGGAATATGGGACGGTTAACGCTGGATCCCCTGGTCCATGTGGATTGGATAGGACTTGCACTATTCGCAGTATTCGGTTTCGGATGGGCAAAGCCAGTCAGGGTGAATCCCTCAAATTTCAAAAATAAAAAATGGGGAGATGTCCTTGTATCGCTGGCCGGCCCGACAGCAAACTTATTCCTGGCTGCAGTCGGGGCATTAGCTTATGCTGTATTGATTCCACTTGAATATAAAATCAATGCAAAATTATATGATGTTCTAGTACCAGTAGTAGACAACATAATATGGCTCAATGCCGTATTTCTTTTTCTAAATTTGCTGCCGATCCCCCCGCTGGATGGCTACAACGTGATCAAAAGTTTGTTTTTCAGGAAAAACATCAGATTGTTCCTGCTTTATGAGCAATATGGTTCATATGTACTAGTTTTCTTTGTCCTGTTTGGTATCCTTGATTTGCTATTGGTATTACCCGTCAGTTTCCTTTATGGGAACCTGTTAAATGCAGCTATCAAGCTCATAGGCTTATTTACATAGTCCAAGAGGTATTTGTATGACATACAAGGTTATACTGGAACAATTTGAAGGTCCCCTGGATCTGCTCCTGCATCTCATATCAAAGGCCAAGATCCAGATCGAAGATATTTCTATTGCCGAGATAACTCAGCAATATCTGGATGTCATAGAAGAAATGCAGCAATTCGATATCGAGGTAGCCAGCGAGTTCCTGGTCATGGCTGCCACTCTGCTTCATATAAAATCATGTATGCTGCTTCCAAGGCAGAATATAGGAGCAGATGACGAAGATGTTGCCGATTCCAGAGAGGATTTGATCGAAAAGCTACTGGAGTATAAAAAGTACAAGGAAGCGAGCGAACAACTGCAGAAAAGAGAAGAATACTACTCCGGTATCTTCACCAAGCTTCCGGAAGAGCTGTTTACCAGCAATGAAGACGTCCTGGCTAATGACATAACAGTCTGTCAATTGGTAGATGCACTGACTACGCTGCTTAGAAGCAAAAAGCACGAGGAGAAAAAAGCGCCTCTGGTGCATGAGATAAGGCGTGATCCTGTTACTATCAAGGAACGCATAAAGCAGTTGAAAAAATACTTCCTTTACACAGAATCCACTTCCTTTTCAAAGCTCTTTGAAGATGACAGGACCAAAGAAGACATAATCATAACCTTTCTGGCCCTGCTTGAGCTCTTAAAGGAAAATTACATAGTAGTCATGCAGAATAAACCTTTTGGCGATATAGCAATAAAAAGGAGAATAACCGATGGATGAACGGGATATGATGGCAATAGCAGAATCCATCCTATTCGTTTCAGGTGAGCCTGTTGAACTAAAGGATTTGGCTGACCTGCTAGGGATTGACCAACGCAAGGCTAAAAAGCTTATGGAATCGATGACAGATTGCTTTAACTTTGAACGGCGGGGTCTTCAGATAATTGCTCTAAACGGAAAATACCAACTGGCAACCCGGCCCGAACATAGCGAACATATCGAGAAGTTCATAGGCCAGGAAAGAGGTCAGACCCTGTCTCAGGCTGCCTTGGAGACCCTTGCGATCATCGCCTATAAACAGCCTATAACCAAATCGGAAGTCGACGCCATTAGGGGAGTCAAGTCTGATCATACTATTTCAGTACTTATAAACAGAGGTTATATATGTGAAACCGGCAGGAAGGATTCACCGGGAAGACCTATCCTGTATGGTACCACTGACCTTTTCCTGCGGAATTTTGGATTAAACTCACTCAAGGACCTGCCTCCGATAGACAATAACAGATGAGAAAGCACCCTGATGTATTATATTGATCCTTTTGAGAAAAAATAGTATAAAACATTAGGGTGTTGTTTTTCTTGATGGGATACATTATAGCTGCTATAATTCTGCTACTGATTTTGATGTTATGCCTGAAAATCCAGGTTGAGATCAAAATTATCATCAAGAACGGCAAAAATTACTCTTTTATCATAATGAGGATATTCAGGGGCTTATTGAGGTTGCGCTTCAATCTTTCTCTGATCCCGTCCGGGATATCATCAGTGAAATTCACCATTAGAAAAACAGATTCCAAAATGGAAAAGCAAAGCTCTGTAAAGGATATATCCAGAATCCTCATGCGGTCTTTCGATATTTATAAAAACTACAATGACCAACTTCGTTATATGAAGTCCAAAATGAAGGTTTATAACCTTTCGTTACAGGCTAATATAGGCACAGGAGATGCTGCCGCCACCGCGCTCATATGCGGCGGTACATTCGCATTTTTCTACACTTTCGCATATTTTCTCAAGGAAAAGTATAATCTACAAAACCAGCAAATCGTAGTTGTACCTAACTTCCAAAGGCCGTATATGGACTTGGATCTGGACTGCATAATCAATTTTAAATTAGGTCATATTATAATTGCAGGAATGAAAGTCCTTACTAGTAAACTTGAGAAGGTGATTTATGGTGGCTGAACATCCAATTGAAAATGTTATGAAAACAACTATGGAAAACCTGAAGGAAATGATAGATGTCAATACTATAGTCGGTGATGCTGTAGAAACTCAAGAAGGGACTGTAATAATACCCATTTCCAGGGTTTCGTTCGGTTTCGTAGCAGGAGGCGGTGAATATAAAGAAGGGGGTAATGGCCGGAAGAATAAGGCCATAGGCCAGGACATTACGCAAGAGGATGAGGGATTACCCTTCGCAGGCGGAAGCGGTGCTGGTGTTTCCGTAAATCCTATTGCTTTTCTGGTAGTAGGGGAAGATAAGATCAAACTACTGCCGGTGCAATTCGGATCGACAGTAGACAGATTGGTCGAGCTGGTGCCACAAATGATCAGTGAGATCCAATCGACCTTAAGCCATAGAACACAGAAAAATCAGCAAGGTGCACAGCAAACCCAACAATTACAGCAATAAAAGGCGGCGAACAGCCGCTTTAATTTTGCTATACAATATGGAGGATAAAATGAAAACTGTAAAAATCACACTGGTTGTCACACTTTTATTGATGTATACTTGCTTTGGGGCGAATGCTGCAGAAATCAACAGCACCGGAGCAGCTGCCATCTTGATGGATGGTGCAAGCAACAGGGTGCTATATGGTAAAAATATACATCAAAGGCTTCCTATAGCAAGCACAACTAAAATCATGACTGCCATTGTAGCACTCGAGCATGGATGCCTGGATGAGACTGTCATCATACCGCCTGAGGCGTCTGGTATAGAAGGCTCTTCGATATGGCTGGAGGCAGGTGAAGAGCATACCTTGGAGGACTTGTTGTACGGCCTCATGCTCCGTTCAGGAAATGACGCAGCAGTAGCCATTGCTATACATATAAGCGGTTCTGTCGAGGAGTTCGCAAAGCTTATGAATGCAACTGCCAAAAAAATTGGTGCGTATAATACTAACTTTGTTAATCCCCATGGCTTGCACGATCCTGATCATTATTCCACAGCATACGATTTGGCCCTGATAGCATCATATGGCCTAAAAAACCCAGATTTTGAAAGGATAGTTGCGACAAAGTTCAGGACCATACCTTGGAAGGGGCATGAATGGAATCGGGCGATGCGTAATAAAAACAGACTCCTTTGGCAGTATGAAGGCGCTAACGGAGTAAAAACAGGATACACAAAGAAAGCAGGCAGGTGTCTGGTCGCATCCGCTAAGAGAGACAACATGCAGCTGGTTTCGGTCGTACTCAACTGCGGGCCTATGTTTGAGGAAAGCATGGAGTTACTTGATTATGGTTTTAAGAACTATAAAAGTGTGAAGTTGATCTCTCATAATGAAATATACGCGACTATACCTGTCAAGAACGGCAAGACCAATACACTGGGCCTGGTACCTGCTGAAAGCTTTTCTATAGCCCTAAGAGAAGAAGAGATTGGTGAGTTCAGGATTGAAAAGGATCTGCCTCCGCAGATCAGTGCTCCGGTAGAAAAGGGACAGGATATAGGGAAAATAAGAGTTTATCATAATGACAAGCCAATTAAGGAAATATCGCTGAGAGCCTTTGGAAAAGTAGAAAAGCAAGGCTTCTGGGACTTTATACGTCGGTTGTTCAAGAAGTGATGCGCTTGTTGATGTAGGGGGGCATATATGGAATGATGCGCATTAATAAATATATGGCAATGTGCGGCATGGGATCCAGACGAAAATGCGAGGATATAATAAGAAGCGGCAATGTGACGGTGAATGGCAGGACTGTTTCAGAATTAGGGCAAAAAATCGATCCTGAAAAGGATAAGATCAGTGTTTACGGTAAACCGCTGCGACCTGTTACAGATAAGATATATATACTCCTTAATAAACCAAAAGGCGTGATATCCTCCGTCAGAGACCAATTTGGAAGAAAAACCGTTATAGATCAGATAGGGTGGTCCGGCAGCCGTATTTTCCCTGTGGGCAGGCTGGATTATGACACAGAAGGCTTGCTTATACTTACAAACGATGGCGAACTGGCATATAAACTGACACATCCGAAGCATCAAATAGAAAAGGAGTATTTATGTATAGTTAGGGGGCTATTGAAAGAAGGTGATATGAAAAAGCTAAGAGAGGGAATTGATATCGGTGGTTTTGTAACGTCGCCGGCAACTGTTACGGTTGAGGGATTTGAAAATAATATGACTAAGGTCAGAATCATCATTAAAGAGGGCAAGAACAGACAGGTCAGAAGGATGTTTGAAGCAATAGGCTATCCGGTAGTATACTTAAGGAGAGACCGTATTGGCGGTATAAGGATTGCAGGCCTGGAAACCGGAAAATGGCGCTATCTGACAAGCAAAGAGCTGGAAATGCTGAAAAGCATATAAGCAATATAAGTAAACGCGACGTGCATCCGATATAACCAAAATCCCGTATCAAAAGGACCTACCACAGGGTCCTTTCTGCATATTAATATAAAGCCGAAAGCTTATAAACCTTCAGGAGTTGGTGTTATGCATGACATTTTCATTATAGACGGGCATTGTGATACGGTTGAAAAGATAGCAGATCTAAAAGCAAACCTATATACAGGCGAGAAGTCGCATTTGAGCATCCATGGTTTGAGAAAGGGCGGAGTCAGAGTGCAGCTTTTCGCCTGCTGGGTAGGCCCCAAAACCAGGTATTATCCCTGTCTGCAAAAAGGCCTAAAGCTGATCGATGCTTACTACTCAATGCTTGAAACTTACAGTGAGGTTTTTCATCCGGTTTATGACTATGACGACATAAGGCATGCACTGAACAACGATAAAATCGCAGCCTTATTGACAGTCGAAGGAGGCGATGTACTCGAAGGTGAGATAACCAACCTGAGAATACTCTACAGGCTGGGGGTCAGAGGACTTACTCTAACGTGGAATCACAGGAACGAGCTGGCAGACGGTGTGATGGAGACCAGATCATGTGGCGGTCTGTCCATGTTCGGCTATGAAGTCATAAAGGAAATGAATAAGCTTGGCATGCTTATAGATGTGTCCCATCTATCAGAAAAAGGCTTCTATGATGTCCTCGAAGCAAGCACGAAACCAGTAGCTGCCACACATTCCAATGCTTTTGCCGTTTGCAGGCATCCACGAAATTTAAAGGACGAACAGATCCTTGCCCTTGCCAGCAAGGGGGGAGTGATAGGGATAAATTTTTATCCGGAATTTTTAGCTGAAGGCAGAGCAGGGATAAAGGACATTATACGCCACATAGAATATCTAGCTTCTCTTGCCGGGACGAATGTTATAGGTTTTGGGTCAGATTTTGACGGCATTGACCATCTTCCTGACCTCATACCAGGACCGGAGGGATTCAGCCTGATAATAAATGAACTGCTCAGACTGAATTACAAGGAAGAGGATGTCAGGAAAATCGCATATAAGAACTTCCTGAACTTAATTAAAACTATATTGTGAAAAATAAGTGAGGTATAAGCAGAGAAGGGGAGACATATTGGCCCGCAGGCTTTGTGAAGTACTGCCTGTAAAAAACGGATGATTGCAAGAGATGCAATGAATTTATGCAACTATCTGGTTTGGAAACATATGATTATAATTATAGAAAAGGCATAAAAACAGCAAAATATTAATTAAAAACTATTAGACTGTCAAAGTCGTTCATGGTATAATACACACTAATATGATAGATTACATTTTAAATCTTTCAAATTAGGAGGGCAAAGTAGTGCTCATATCACTAAAGGCAAGAAACATAACCGAATCCCTGACCCTCTCAATAGATCAAAAAGCTAAAAAGATGAAAGCAGAAGGTCTCGATGTTGTTGGGTTTGGTGCCGGGGAGCCTGATTTCATCACACCTGCTAACGTAATACAGGCTGCAAAGGATGCGCTGGATAAGGGATTGACTAAGTACACGCCTGCTTCAGGAACAGCTGAGCTAAAGGCGGCAATATCAGCCAAGCTCAAAAGAGACAATAAGTTGCATTACTCTCCGGAAGAAATAATTATATCAAATGGCGCTAAGCATTCCTTGTACAATATATTTCAGGCAATACTCGATCCGGATGACGAGGTTGTAATTCCAAGCCCGTACTGGCTCAGCTATCCTGAGATAGTTAGGATGGCTTATGGTAAGCCGGTATTCGTAGATACTTATGAAAAAGATGATTTTATCATAGACATAAAGAACCTTCGCAATGCCATTACACCTAGAACAAAGGCTATAATCATCAACAGTCCGAACAATCCTACTGGCAGTGTCTATCCAGAGGAAGTGCTGAGGGAAGTGGCAAAGCTGGCAGTCGAAAAGCAAGTCCTTGTTATATCCGATGAGATATATGAGAAGATAATATATGACGGGCATAAGCATATCAGCATCGCCTCATTGGGAGAAGATATAAGGAGGTTGACGATCACCATAAACGGCATGTCTAAGGCTTACGCTATGACGGGATGGCGTATAGGCTATGCTGCCGGGCCTATGGAAATAATAAAGGCTATGACACGCATTCAGTCACATTCAACGTCCAACCCCAATTCCATTGCCCAGTATGCAGCTACTGAAGCGCTTAACTCAGATGATAAATTTACTACTTATATGACAGACGAGCTCAACAAACGGCGCTTGTTCTTAGTAGATAAAATAAATGAGATCGGTCTTGTGTCCTGCAGGCTGCCCGGCGGAGCATTTTATGTTATGATGAACATCAGCAGATTATTCGGAAAAAGACACAAGGACAAGCTTATAGACAGTGCTATCAGCTTTGCATCTGCATTGCTGGATGCTAAAATGGTCACCGTTGTTCCGGGCGAAGCATTTGGCATGGCCTCCCATGTCAGGCTCTCCTATGCAGTAGCCATGGATCAGATTGAAAAAGGTATGAGCAGAATCAAGGAATTCATCTCAGAACTTGAGGACTAAAATCAAGCAACAATTAAAAAGAGCGGTACTTTTACCGCTCTTTTTATGGCAGGGGAGACGCGACTCGAACACGCAACCAATGGTTTTGGAGACCACTACTCTACCAATTGAGCTACTCCCCTATAATTTTATTATGTCCAAACAGTGACAATATGTATTATAGAATAATTTCACCTTATAGTCAAGCAACTAAACCTAAAATTTCTCTGTATTGAAATGCAGACTTTAGGCTTGAGAAATGATATACTAATCCATAAAGGAGGGAAATATGGGACAGTTGAAAAAAATAGGTATTATAGGAGCAGGCAATATGGGCTCTGCCATTATCGCGGGGGTAATCAGGCAAAAGCTGCTCGAACCTAACGGAATCTTCGTATATGATATTGATGAGACGAAGGTCTCACGGCTTTCAGAGGAGCTCGGGGTGTGTACAGCCATATCAATAGCTGAAGTAGCGAAATACTGCAGCACTATCATTCTTTCAGTCAAACCACAGCATTTGGATCAAGTTTTTGCAGAACTAAGAGATCTGCTCAATGAAGGACACCTTCTTATCTCCATAGCTGCCGGCATAAGCCTGGATCATTTGAAGAAAGCAGCAGCATACAGATGCAGTGTGATACGGACCATGCCAAATATAGCTGCCCTGGTGGGTGAAGGCATTACCTCCATCTGTAAGGACAGGGCGGTAGAGCCGCAATGCCTTGAAACAGCTAGAATGATTTTCAGCACCCTGGGCAGGGTAGAGTTTATAGAAGAAAGCCAGATACACGGTGCCACTGCCATAGCTGGCAGCAGCCCGGCTCTTGCATTCCAGTTCATAGAAGCACTTGCAGATGGCGGAGTCATGATGGGCCTACCCAGGCAGCAGAGCCTGACAATGGCAGCACAAGCCCTTTTGGGCGCAGCCCGATTGTATCTGGAGACCGGAAAGCACCCTGGAGAGCTAAAAGATATGGTGTGCTCACCCGGAGGTACTACTATCGAAGCAGTTGCCTCACTGGAATATAATGGATTCAGAGGCATGGTGATCAAGGCAGTAAAGGTATGTGCAGAAAAAAGCGAGCGACTGGGAAGGAACAATGAAAAATGAAGCGAGTTGACATTTATACTGATGGTGCTTGCAGCGGCAACCCTGGTCCCGGAGGCTGGGCAGCGATCTTATTATACAAAGGCAAGGAAAAGATATTGACCGGGTTTGAAGAATCAACTACGAACAACAGAATGGAACTATTAGGACCGATAAATGCCCTTGAAGCCTTGAAAGAACCATGTACGGTCAATATATATACGGACAGTGCCTATGTGAGTAATGCTTTTTTGCAAAACTGGCTTGATAAATGGCAAAAAAACAATTGGCTGACCTCTAAGAAAACGCCTGTTGAAAACCGTGACTTGTGGGAAAGGCTTTTACAGCTTAGTAAGCTGCACGATGTGACCTGGATCAAGGTAAGAGGCCATAGCGACAATGAAATTAACAACAGATGTGACGAACTTGCTCACAAGGCAATCGAAGAGGCAAAATCCACAGGAGCGAAAGAGGTAGATCACAAAAAAGAGTGATAATGCTCATTTAGAACTATGCGCAAAATATAGATTTTAAGCAGAGTAATATGTCGAAACACTGGTTCTGGCGCTTGGTAACACATCCTTCTGTGGTTTTCATTCTTTTTGCAACTTGTAGCCGAGTTTTGATGATAGTCACTGTTTATGCTATAATAAGCTTGAACAGTTCAGCGATTATGCGGGGTTTGTTGATATGGCGAATAAGTCTTACAGCATTCAGCGGAATCAACTCAATGTTATAAAGCTAAGACGCTTGATAAAGGATCTGCCGCCATTTTGTACTGAATTCTTTCGTGGTATCGAACACACCACATCCATACTGACCAAGATCAACTATGCTTATGACCTGCGGCTCTTTTTTGATTTTCTTGTGAACCATATAGACGAATTCAAAGATAAGCAGCCTCATTCATTCACTACTCAAGATTTGAATATGGTAACCGCCCTGCATATCGAGCTGTTCATGGAATATCTTACCTATTATACCCGGACACCTTACGATAGGAACGGCCAGCAAAATCATGAGAAAGGTAAAGCAAGAAAACTATCCGCTATCAGATCATGCTTTACATATCTTTATAAAAAAGGCTATCTGCAGCGTAATGTTTCCGAGCTTGTAGAAATGCCTAAAATCCATGAAAAGCCTATAATAAGGCTTGATGTGGACGAAGTCGCCAGATTGCTGGATTGCGTAGATAACGGCGAAGGTCTCTCACCTGCTCAGAAAAGGTATCATCAGTATACCAGGCAGAGAGATCTTACTTTGCTGACCTTATTTCTTGGTACAGGTATACGAATCAGTGAATGCGTTGGTCTTAACATATCGGACTTCAACTTCAAGAACAATAGCTTTATAGTTACCAGGAAAGGCGGCAATCAGGAACTGCTTTACTTTGGCGATGAGGTAAGAAAAGCTCTCCTGGATTATTTAGAAGAAAGAAATAATATTGATGCCCTGCCCGGTCATGAAGGTGCTTTTTTCCTGTCACTTCAGAAAAAAAGGCTGAGCAACCGCGCGATACAGAATCTAGTCAAAAAATACGCGAGTATTATAGCTCCACTCAAAAAAATATCACCGCATAAGCTTCGCAGCACATACGGAACCAACCTATATCGTGAAACCGGTGATATTTATCTTGTTGCAGATGTACTCGGGCATAAGGATGTGAACACAACACGAAAACATTATGCAGCCATAAGTGATGAAAAAAGGAGAATGGCTGCGCGGATCGTCAAATTGCGGGAGGACTGACCACTCCTGTCAGTCCTCCATGTTTGCTCCTTTGTAGGTTTTGCCTCGGCTCATCAATCCCCCGCTGCTGCTATGACAGAAGCATCCGAAGCATCCGGGGCTTCATGATCTTCGTATCCTACAGTGCTTTGTTCAAGTATGTTTTCATCGTTGTATACGGGCACTGAAAGCAACTGATTGATATGTATGACCGGATCTTTCAGTCCATTTATATCCATGATCTGAGCAATGAAATCCCTGATATCTACTTCATTGGGTCTGTATCTTCTGGCTATGCCCCAAAGGGTATCACCTCTTTCGACGCATATAGTCTTTAGCTGTACCTTGGTGTAGACTGTCGTCATGGCGTTACCGCTTTTAAATATAATAGATGCAAGAAATACTAGTATCAGGAGCATAAATGTAATAAACAGGCATAGCCGGAACTTTGATTTTATGCGATAGGTCCTGTGCGGATAGATGTTTTTTCTGAACGGTACAACCTTTTGGTCCATCATGCAACCTCCCGGAACATATGTTCTGTTGTTATTTTATATGAACACATGTTCTGTTGTCAAGAAAAAAATTAAAAATTACGAACATTTGTTTGATTTGTTCCGGATAATATAGTATAATATGCATAAAGTTGATTTACCGAGGTGCATAGAATGTCAAACATGCTCAGTGATAAGCAAAAAAAGATACTGGAGTTTCTAAAAGAAGAGATCAAAGCAAAGGGTTATCCTCCGTCAGTCAGAGAGATTTGCGATGCAGTCGGGTTGAAATCGACATCTACCGTACATGGTTATCTTGAGCGACTTGAAAAGAAAGGCTTTATAAGGAGAGATCCTACAAAGCCCAGAGCTATAGAGATCCTGGACGACACTTCCTACATATCCAAAAAGGAACTGGTCCATGTGCCCATAGTCGGCCGGGTCACAGCGGGCCAGCCCATCTTGGCTGTTGAAAACATTGAAGATACCTTCCCACTTCCTGTGGAATATTTGCACAACAGCAATGTGTTTATGCTCACAGTTAAAGGTGACAGCATGATAGAAGCCGGTATCCTAGACAATGATTATGTAATTGTCAGGCAGCAAACCGTAGCGGAAAACGGAGACATCGTAGTTGCCCTTATAGAAGACGAAGCGACTGTAAAAGCCTTCTACAAGGAAGACGACCACATACGTCTGCAACCCAGGAACTCTTCAATGGAACCTATCATCGTCAGAGATGTCAAAATACTCGGAAAAGTGATCGGTGTTATCAGGCTTTTTTAAGGGAGCGCGTAATGCTCCCTTGTTATATGCCTATTCTGCCATAAGCCAAATCCTTAATGTATGATCAACTGGCTTATAATATGATAAACCCTTTGGCTTTCAGTCTAGTCAGCACCTTTAATGCAGCTATTTTGACATGACTGTATGTCAATCCGCCCTGCAGGTAAGCTATGTAGGGCTCCCTTATGGGTGCATCCGCGCTAAGCTCAATAGAAGCCCCCTGTACAAAGGTGCCTGCAGCCATGATCACCTGGTGTTCATATCCAGGCATATCCCATGGAAATGGTACTGCATGGCCATCGACAGGAGAAGATGCTTGTACAGCCTGGCAAAATGCTATAAGCTCTTCGGCAGTATTAAATTCAATCGATTGAACGATATCATACCTCTTCTCACATGAACCTGGTGATACGCGATAACCAAGGTCCTCAAACAGCCTGGCGAACAAAACGGCTCCTTTAAGCGCTTGCTCAACTGTATGGGGTGCTAGAAACAGACCTTGGTAAAAAGCAGTATAGCCACCCTGATACGAGCCAACTTCACGCCCTATACCCGGTGATGTCAGCCGTTTTGCTACCAGCTCAACAGCATGTTTAGTACCTGCCGCATATGCCCCTGTAGGTGCCAGACCCCCTCCGGGGTTCTTTATAAGCGACCCGACTACCAGATCTGCTCCAACGCTTGTAGGCTCCTTGTCTTCTGTGAATTCACAATAGCAATTGTCCACCATTACCAGGACATCATTTCTAACGTCCTTTACCAACCTGACAATAGAATCAATATCATATACAGAAAGCGAATCCCTCTGGCTGTATCCTCTGGAGCGTTGTATGAACACAAGCCTGATCCTTTTGTCACGCAGCTTGTCTTTTATTCTATCATAATCCAGGGTGCTGCCAAGGAGCGGGATCTCATCATATGAAACGCCCCATTCTCTCAATGATCCTGATGCCTTCTCGCCTATACCTATAACTTCATTCAAGGTATCATATGGTCTGCCTGTGACCGACAGGATCATGTCACCGGGGCGCAGCAAGGCGAACAGCCCGTCACTCAATACATGGGTGCCGGAAACCCAGTGAGGCCTGACCAAAGCATCTTCACTGCCGAAAACTTCACTGTATACCTTATCCAATACATCCCTTCCGTCATCACCATAGCCATAGCCTGTTGTTCCGGAAAAATGTCTCAATCCGATCTGGTACTTCTGAAATGCGTTCAAAATCCTGGCCTGGTTGTACTGGGCTGTATCTTCAAACTCATCAAAACGATCCTTGATCGCATTGTGTGCTTCTTCTACGAAATCATATACCCTGGCGTCTATATCCATTGCTGATTGATAATAAAGTGATTTACTCATTGCTTTCCCCTTAACTTTGATATGTGTGTGACACAAGAAGTTGAAATAGTAAAAGGAACCTGCCGCAAGCTGGTTCCTGTACTACCGGAATCTATAGTGAGAAGATTGTACTACCGGATGCCGTCGAAGCCCATTTAAGCCTTATTATCATTACCGGCATTGTTGAATACTACCGGTCTGGCTGGTGTTATCGTAGATATAGCATGCTTATAGATCATCATCTGCTTGCCTTCGCTTTCCAGGATTACGATAAAGCTGTCAAAGCCTTTGACTTGTCCTTTCAACTGAAACCCATTGGTCAGATGGATCGTTACGGGGATATACTCCTTTCTTATCTGGTTCAAAAACAGATCCTGCAAAACGATAGATTTGGTTGTCATAAAACCCACCCTTTCATACCTTTCCACAAGTTTTACATAATAATTATAATACATGTAGTAAGTTTTATAAAGCTAATCTTTTCCTAATATGCAACATTATCCAACATAGCCTATCTCTGTTTGTCAGATTGTCTAAATCCAGCCATTCTATTCGCTTGTCCCGCCTGAACCACGTTAGCTGACGTTTGGCATAACGCCTGGTATCCCTTTTAAGGACCTCAATTGATTCATCCAGCGTACACTGCCCCTCCAGGTAGCGTATCATTTCCTTATAGCCAAGGCCCTGCATGGATATCAGGTTTTTAGTATAACCCATTTCCATCAGATTCCTGACTTCATCCAGCAGGCCTGAATCTATCATCTTATCGACGCGTTTGTTTATTCGTTCGTACAAATCGTCCCGGTTCATATTCAAGCCTAGATACACGATATCATATTGGCTTTCCATATTGGCAAAGTCCTGTCTGTAATCAGACATCCTCCGACCGGTTAGATAAAATACCTCCAACGCCCTTATTACCCTTCTGATATCATTTGGATGAAGCTTTGCTGCCGTCTCCGGGTCAATATTAACCAGCATTTGGTGTACATATTCGTTGCCCTTTTCTGCAGCCAGCAGCCTTAACTCCTCCCTGTACTGTGGATCTTCGGCAGCCTCGGTAAAATCCATCGGCATTATCACTGAGTTTATATAAAGCCCGGTTCCGCCGGTAAGAATGGGTATTTTCCCCTTCCTGTATATCTGCTCTATGGTTTCTCTTGCTTCAACCTGATATCTGGCTACGCTGTATTCCTCATCAGGGTCTACGATATCGATCATATGATGAGCTATGCCCTGTCTTTCCTCTAAGCTGGGCTTAGCCGTTCCAATGTTCATATAGCGGTATATTTGCATCGAGTCAGCCGAGACTATTTCACTGTTCAGTTCAAGTGCTGTCCTTATTGCCAAGTCCGTTTTCCCCACCGCTGTAGGGCCAGTTATGATCACTAAGGGTATTTTACTCATTTCCTACTCCACATCCAAACTACTGTACACGCTTGAATTTCTTTTCCAGGTCATACTGGTTCAAAGTGATCATGATCGGTCTGCCATGGGGACAATGCATTGGTATACGTCCCAGACTGATATCTTCTACCAGTTTCCTTATCTCTGCATCGCTTAATCTATCGTTGGCCTTTATGGCCTTTTTGCAGGCAGTCTTTATAATAACATCCTGCTGAAGGATACGATCGTCATTACCGGCCCGTAAAGAGCTTTTGTCAATGATTTCATTAAACAGCTCTCTAATGTTTGCTTCCTTAAGTAAGACCGGTACACCTCTTACCGCAAATGAATTACGGCCAAAGGGCTCCAGTTCAAAGCCGGCGTCGGTGAATACTCCAAGGTTGTCATTGATGTATAGATACTCATCATGCGTAACTTCCAGTATAAAAGCAGGTACCAACTGTTGGCTTAATATCTCACGTTTATGTATTGACTCTTTGAGTCTCTCATAAATCAACCGCTCATGGGCAGCATGCTGATCTATGATATATATCTGATTTCTCATCTCCAAAAGTATATAGGTATCAAAAGCAATGCCTATTACCTTCATCCCCGTAAAATCATATATATCATTAGTATTGACATTTAGTTGTTCTATAATACCATTTTTCCCGATAATATCATTTTTTGCAATGCCTTCGCTCTCGTTCCCCATTATCTCCATGCCCGCTGCTTCTTCTGATACTGCAGGCACAGTTTTTATATCCACAACTGGCACTGCTTCAAGCTTTTGAATATGTATATTATGATCCTCAGTCGTACAAGGGCCGGTATAGGATCTTCCTTCCACCTCTCGGGCAAGAAGGGCCTGGCCACCGATTTGCGGTATATATGGCTTTTCCTCGATCGCACCTTTTATCCAACTGAATATCTGTTCATATACCTCTTCTTCCCTGTTGAACCTTATCTCTGTCTTGGAAGGATGAATATTTACATCGATGTCACCCGGAGAGATAGTTATATTCAAGACTGCCCACGGAAAATGGTTTATCATCGTAACTCCTGCTGCTGCGCTTTCAATGCAAGAGGACAGCATCCTGCTTTTTATGTATCTGCCGTTCACAAAAAAGGACTGGTGATTCCTGTTGGTCCTTGACAATGATGGTTTGCCGATATATCCGTTCAGCGATAGCTCAAGCTTTGAGTCATGCTTGTCGATATAAATCAGCTCATCCTTGATGCTCTTTCCGTATACGGTGTATATAGCACTAAGAAGGTTGCCATTGCCCGGACTGTGATATACAGTGCTGCCGTTGTTAATGAACCGAAATGAAATATCCGGCCTGGCAAGTATATATTTGGCTACAAGCTCACTAACTGCCTTGGTCTCACTACTTACAGATTTTACAAATTTCAGTCTGGCAGGCGTGTTGTAAAAAAGGTTGCGCACAACAATAGTAGTCCCTTCAGGGCAGCCGGCTTCATTATTTTCAATTATGCTGCCACCGTTATTCAATATACGGCAGCCTGACAAGGAATCCCTTTCCCTGGTCACCATTTCTACCTGGGAGACTGCGGCTATGCTGGCCAAAGCCTCGCCCCTGAATCCTAACGAGTAAATGGCGCCCAGATCTGCTGCACTGGTGATTTTGCTCGTTGCATGGCGCTCGAAAGAAACAATGGCATCTGTATGATCCATGCCTGTCCCGTTATCGGTGACCCGTATATAAACAAGTCCTCCGTTTTCTATCTCTACAGTTATGGCACTTGCTTGGGCATCAATAGAATTTTCAACTAGTTCCTTGACAACCGATGCTGGACGGTCCACTACTTCTCCTGCTGCTATTTGGTTTATGGTGAAGTTGTCTAGGCGCTTTATGTTGGACAACCTTTACCCTCCTTGGCTCTGGCTTTTTGCACAAGGTCCTGTAATATCGATATTGCTTGAATTGGGGTAATATTGAGTACATCTATCTGGGACAGCTCTTTCTCGATAGCTGTAAGTCCTTTGTCGAAAAAGCTAAGCTGTTCAGCTACTGCGGCTTCAGCAGGGTGTTTGCTTGCTGCGGATTCACTCCTTCTGTTGATATCAGCCTCTTCCAGTTGGGCTAGGATATGCCTGGCCCGGTTGATGACTTCAACGGGCACTCCTGCCAGCTTGGCCACATGAAGGCCGAAACTTTTGTCTGCTCCCCCTCTGATGATCTTACGGAGGAAGATGATGTCATCACCGTGCTCCTTGACTGCAATACAGTAGTTTTTGATGCCTTCTATTCGGCCTTCAAGCTCTGTCAGCTCATGGTAATGGGTAGCAAAAAGCGTTCTGGGCTTTAACCTATTATCAGAGCAGATATGCTCAATTACGGCCCAGGCCAGGCTAAGTCCGTCATAAGTGCTAGTCCCGCGTCCTATTTCATCGAGTATCAACAAGCTCTTTCGCGTCGCATTATTCAATATATTGGCTACTTCACTCATTTCAACCATAAAGGTGCTTTGGCCTGATGACAGGTCATCAGATGCACCAACTCTGGTAAATATCCTGTCGGCTATGCCTATCACCGCTCTTTTGGCGGGCACATAACATCCAATCTGGGCCATGAGTACAATGATGGCTACCTGACGCATATATGTGCTTTTGCCGGCCATGTTTGGACCGGTTATGATCATTAGATGATCTTTACCGGCACTAAGTTGAGTACTGTTCGGCACAAACATCCCGCTCGAAAGGGTTTTCTCGATTACGGGGTGGCGTCCGTCTTCGATCACTAGATCATTACTGTCATTTACAGTAGGACGCACATAGTCGTTGTCATATGATACCTTTGCAAAGGAATACAACACATCCAGTACAGCTATGATCCGAGCCGTATTTTGTATGCGGACTACATGGCTGGCTACAAGGTTCCTGATCTCCACAAACAGCTCATACTCCAGCTTTATGCTTCTCTCTTCAGCTCCCAGTATTTTATCCTCTATTTCCTTAAGCTCTGGTGTAATATAGCGTTCCGAGTTTGCAAGTGTTTGCTTTCGTATATATGTATCTGGCACCAGGTCCAGATTTGAACGAGTTATATCGATATAATACCCGAACACCTTATTAAAGCCGATCTTAAGATTTTTGATCCCTGTCCTGTCCCGCTCCTGTTGCTCCAGTGAAGCGATCCAGCTCTTACCTTCTGCCATGGCGCGTCTATATTCGTCCAGGTCCTGGTTGTACCCTGCTTTGATTATTCCCCCTTCCTTTACAGACACAGGGGGATTATCATGTATGGATACTTCAAGCAATCCGGCTATGTCTTCAAGGCAGTCAAAGCATTCGTGAAAAGTCTTGAACAGCTTGCTGTTAAATCCGCCAAGGATCTCTTTTATTTTGGGAAGAGGCAATAATGATTGTTTTAATGACAGCATGTCCCGTGCATTGGCACTACCATAGGAAACTCTGCTGATAAGTCGCTCAAGGTCATATACCTTGCGCAGCTCATCCTTTAACTCATCCATCAACACTTGCTTATCAAGCAGCTCGGTTATGCAATCGAGCCTTTCATCTATAGCTATTGGATCGATTAAAGGCTGCTGTATCCATTGTTTGATCAGCCTTCCGCCCATTGCTGTATTGGTTTTGTCCAGAAGCCACAGAAAGGAACCCTTTTTGTCTTTTCCTCTTATGGTCTCCGTTATCTCAAGATTTCGCCTTGCAGTATGATCAAGCACCATGTATGACTGGGGGTAATAGGACTTGATGCTGGTTATCTGCGTCAAAGCGGTTTTCTGAGTCTCAGCCAGGTATTCCAGTAGAGCGCCTGCAGCACATATTCCGTACTTCATCTGATGGCAGCCATACCCTTCCAACGACTGGACCCTGAAATGGCCTAAGAGCTTACTATATGCATTGCTCCATTGATATGCCCATTCATGGTATACTGTAATATATACCGTCTCTATGTCCTTGATAGTGTTCATCAGGTCTGTATCTATTTGAATTCCTTCATTGATCAGTATTTCACTCGGCCTTATCCTGTTAAGCTCGTCGTATATGCGACTTACGGCATTACCCTCGGTGATCTCGGATATGAAGAACTCACCTGTAGATATGTCGACTCCTGCTAAACCAATCGTATCATCATCTCTAAACATAGATACCAGGAAGTTATTCGTTTTCTCATCCAGCATGGATGACTCTATAACAGTACCTGGAGTCACAACCCTTATAACTTCTCGTTCAACAAGCCCTTTTGCTTCAGCGGGATCCTGGACCTGCTCACAGATCGCTACTTTATGCCCCTTTTCAATCAGCTTTGCAATGTAGTGCTCGGCAGCGTGATATGGAACGCCACACATGGGCGCCCTTTCCTGCAAGCCGCAGTCTTTGCCTGTCAGGGTTATTTCAAGGTCTTTGGATGCTGTTATTGCATCATCAAAAAACATTTCATAAAAATCGCCGACTCTATAAAAAAGGATCGCATCCTTGTACTGCTCTTTTATCTGAAAATACTGCTGCATCATTGGTGTAAGCTCTGCCATACCCCAGCCTCCCGCAATGATTCGACTTTACAATCATTATACGTCAACTAAAATATACCCGCAAGGTGATGCCTGAATCAGGTGTTATCTGAACTATCTGTGCCCGCATCCGCTACAGTTACTGCAGCCCGTCTTCTTGAACTGTATACTATCTTCGTTGTCCGTCGTATAAAATTTAAACACCTGGTTTATCTGGTATATCAGACTGTTGAACATACTTCCCTTGTTATAATAGGCTAGTATATGAGGGTTGCTTTTCATATCCCTGTCTGCAGCATCAAGCTCGGCAGCACACCTTTCCAGGTCTTCCTTACTGCAGTTCTCATCCTTTTGCATCTCTAAGAGCTCTGCATGCTTCTGCTTGAAAACTCTGGTCAACCTGCAAGCTTCCGGGTCACTGGCAACCTGGCGTTCTGCCTCCCTGTACTCGTAGAGTTCTTTAGACCGTGCCAAGGCTTCTCCCAGCTGCCTTGCAAGATCCATTATCTCTTTTCTGGATACAAACTCATCGCTATTCATAATGTGCCACCTCCCCTTCCAAGGACCAGGAACGGGCTTCCTTGACACGTACCTGTACCAATCTGCCGATCAGATCTTTACTTCCTGCAAAGTTTACGATCTTGTTTGTTCGGGTCCTGCCTGTCAACATATCGGGATTATTCTTGCTGGGGCCTTCTACCAGGATTTCTTTAACTGTGTTGACCAGCTTCAGATTTTTATCCCTGCTTATTTGATTCTGAAGCTCAATCAACCTGGACAACCTTTCCTTTTTAATTTCATTATCGGTCTCATCATGCATCCTGGCAGCAGGTGTACCTGTTCTGGGAGAATATATGAAGGTAAAGGCAGAGTCGTATTCCACTTGTTTCACTATATCAAGCGTATCAAGAAAATCCTGTTCAGTCTCACCCGGGAATCCCACTATGATATCAGTTGTAAGGGCGATGCCCGGTATTGCTGCTTTTACTCTGTCGACCAGTCTTAGGTAATCCTCCCTGGTATACTTTCTGTTCATAGCCTTGAGTATCCGGTTGCTTCCTGCCTGAATGGGAAGATGGAGATGCTCGCATACTTTGTCAAGGTCTGCAATTGCTTTTATCAATCCTTCGGAGAGGTCTTTGGGATGGGATGTCATAAAGCGTATCCTCTCAATGCCTGGAAGATCGTTTATATCCATTAGTAGGTCATGAAAGAGATAATTTCCTATGTCTTTGCCATAGGAGTTTACATTCTGGCCCAACAAGGTGATCTCCTTGTACCCCTTTTGCCCTAGCTCTCTGATTTCATCCAAAATGTCCTCAGGCCTTCTGCTTCGTTCTCTGCCCCTTACATACGGGACTATGCAATAACTGCAGAAGTTATTGCAGCCATACATGATGGTTGTCCAGGCGCTGACACCTTCAGCCCTTTTTGTGGGTATGTTCTCAACTATTCTACCCTGTTCGTCCAGTACCTCAACTACGGTAGTGTTGGAATCTATAGCCTGCAGCAATAGCTGGGGAAAGCGGTGAAGGTTGTGGGTCCCGAATATCAGATCCACAAAAGGGAATCTGGATGCAATATAATCAGCCACTTCTTTTTGCTGCATCATGCATCCGCAGACGCCAATGATCATATTGGGGTTCATCTGCTTGCGCGACTTCAGAGCACCTACGTTCCCATAGACCCTTAACTCAGCATTTTCACGGACACAACAGGTGTTGAACAATATAAGATCAGCTTCATGCTCGTTATCTGTCTCCCGGTAACCAGCATCATACAGCATGCCCGCCAGCTTCTCTGAATCATGAACATTCATCTGGCAGCCATAGGTCACTATATGATATTTAAGATTTAAGTGAGAAATCCTTTTTCTTAATGTATCTATATAATACTTTTGCTTCTCCAGCTCTTCCGAAGAAACCAAAACCTGTTTTCTATCCATCAAATGAGGGATTAAGTCTATATAATGGTGTAAAAATGAGTTGAGCCATAACTCATACCTCGGTTAAAATATAAGCACCACCAAATATCAAACCGAGGAGGATGAACCATGGCTCAGTTTAATATTACAATAACCGAAGAACTTTTGCACGGACTTTTTTTATCAAATGGAAGGGATGAAGCATTTTCCAAACTGTTGGAGG